>MAAC01005964.1_pt1 | contig 49951 bp, 42 predicted proteins | sample 1115981 | NCBI WGS metagenome assembly MAAC01 (sample SAMN04961126, study PRJNA320927) | seawater metagenome | isolation source: sample BD02T64 sea water enriched with oil for 64 days | place: USA:Gulf of Mexico | collected 2013-07-27 | reverse complement strand
TAGATCCGAAAGTTCTGCACCCGCCGCTTTTAAAATATCGCCAATGTTATTAATAACAGCGCGTGTTTGTGCTTCAATAGATAAATTAGTTACCCCCATTTCATCTACCTCAACGCCATCAAAGCTGTTGTCAGGTAAACGTGAGCTAGTGCCTGATACATAGATAAAGTCGCCTGCACGTTTATAGTGAGGAAAGGTGCCTCTTGGCTTAGCTTTTCCCTTTATTACTTCTGAATTTGTTACTCCAGAACTTGATACTGTTTCATTTTCATTTTTCATAGTTATACCTTTTCCAAATAGCTTTGAGCTTAAAGCTATTTGGCTTAAGTTTTAGGAAAAAGCGCGGAGTTTATGACTATAAATGAGCACTTTGACAACGAAATTAAGTCTAATAGCAAAAAGATCACATGCTATTTCACTGTAAATTCAGCAACACCTAACTTCTCACAGTTAAGACGAACATGTACGCCGCGCTTTAATGCATACGCTGCTGTTGATGCGCCAGCTAGTACAATAGAGCCTGCAGGTAATACTTTCCCCGCTTCGCCCGCTACACGAGCCGCTGCTGCGAGCGAACGCCATGGGTTACCTAAAATACCAGCGCTTGAGCCTATTTCTACGGCTTCACCATCAAATTCCATCACCATACCTAAATTAGCAATGTCGGTTTCTGCGCTTTGCCATGCACCAATAGTAAAACCTGATGAAGAGCAATTATCGGCAACCACATCTTCAAGTGAAAATTTGAAATTATCGTAGCGTGAATCAATAATCTCTAATGCTGGCGCGACTGCTTCTACGCTAGCCATGGCTTCTGCCAAAGTAATATTACCTGATAACGGCTTTTTCAGTAAAAAGGCTATTTCGGGTTCAACTCTTGGGTGAACATATTTCTCCCATTGCGTATCACCACCTTCTTCGATAAACATAGCATCGGTCAGTGGGCCCCAAATCATGTCATCAACACCCATTTGGATCATTTTGGCACGGCTAGTAAAACCCATTTTTATACCAACTTGCTGTTCTCCACGAGCCAAACGATTAGCAACGGATTGTGCTTGTACTTGGTATGCTTGCGCTAACGTTAACTGGTAACCTTGCGCTGACAATTGCGAAATTGCTTCTGCATTTACCGCTGCATCATCAACAATCTTTGCAACGTCCTTAATATTAATATTTGTGTTATCGCTCATATTATTGCCCCTTATTTACCTTTTACTAAATCTAATGCAACATCGGTGATCATATCTTCTTGACCGCCAACCATTTCGCGACGACCTAATTCAATTAAAATGTCACGGGTATCTAAACCATAGGTTTGCGCTGCTTTTTCAGCATGGCGAAGAAAGCTCGAGTAAACCCCCGCGTAGCCAAGTGACAAGGTTTCTCTGTCAACGCGTACAGGTCTGTCTTGCAAAGGTCGTACTATATCGTCGGCAGCATCCATCAAGGTGTATAAATCAGCATTATGTTTCCAGCCTAATTTATTAGCAGCCGCAACGAATACTTCTAATGGTGCATTGCCTGCTCCTGCACCCATACCAGACAAAGATGCATCAACTCGTGTTACGCCGTGCTCTACCGCTACGATTGAGTTGGCAACACCTAACGACAAGTTGTGATGAGCATGAATACCAATTTCAGTTTCAGGCTTAAGTACTTCTTTGTATGCTTCAACTCGAGCGACAATATCCTGCATGGTCATTGCGCCAGCAGAATCAGTGATATAAACGCACTGTGCGCCATATGACTCCATCAATTTAGCTTGTTGGGCTAGTTTTTCCGGTGTGCTCATATGCGACATCATTAAGAAACCAATGGTGTCCATGCCAAGTTCACGCGCATACTCAATGTGCTGACGTGAAACATCGGCCTCAGTGCAATGCGTGGCTACGCGTACTGAGCGAATGCCAGCATCCCACGCCCACTTCAAATCTTCTTTAACAGCAATACCCGGTAAAATTAAGGTGGTTAAACGCGTATTTTCTACGGCATCACTAACTGCTTCTATCCATTCTTTATCGGTATTTGAGCCAAAGCCATAGTTAAAACTTGCTCCACCTAAACCATCACCATGGGCAATTTCAATAGCGTCTACACCCGCTTTATCTATCGCTTTCGCAATCGTTTGTACTTGATCTAAACTGTACATGTGACGTAATGAATGCATACCATCGCGTAAGGTAACGTCTTGAATATAGATTTTCTTTGCTTCGGTATTTACTTGAGTTTGTACTTGATTAGTTGTCATGTTCAATCCTGCCCTTAGCCCTTGTCTACTTGCTGAAAGTCTGTTTGCTGAAATTTGCTCTGCGCTATTCGCTCTGCTGTACCCAGTGCGGCCGAAGTCATAATGTCTAAGTTACCAGCATACGCAGGTAAATAATGGGCAGCGCCTTCAACTTCTAAAAATATTGAAGATTTCAAACCACAAAACTGACCATACCCTGGAATAAGTAAAGGCTTATCTTTTTCAAAGCGTTCAAACTGCACTTGTTGCTTTAAGCGATAGCCCGGTACATAACTTTGTACTTTGGCAACCATCTCTTCTACAGAGGCTTGAATATCAGCTTCGCTTAAGTCTTTATTTTCAGGTAACTCACTCAAAACAAACACTGAATCACGCATCATTACTGGTGGCTCTGCTGGGTTAAGAACAATAATAGCTTTGCCTTTACTCGCACCACCTACCTGTTCAATGGCTCGGGCAGTTGTTTGGGTAAATTCATCAATATTAGCCCTAGTACCAGGTCCTGCTGATTTAGACGAAATAGACGCAATAATTTCTGCGTAATGCACTTTTAAGTGCTGACTTACAGCAGCAACCATTGGAATAGTTGCTTGTCCGCCACAAGTAACCATGTTGACATTACCTTCTAGAAGGTTCTCTTCAAGATTCACCACTGGTACTGTATAAGGTCCAATAGCGGCGGGTGTTAAATCAATAACCTGCTTGCCGTGTGCTTGCAAAATTTTATTGTGATGCTTATGTGCTCCTGCTGAGGTGGCGTCGAATACAATTTTAATATCAGCAAATTCAGGTAGGTTTACTAAGCCGTCTATCCCTTCATGGGTTATTGCAACTCCCATGCTTTTAGCACGCGCTAAACCGTCAGATTCAGGGTCAATACCGACCATAACTGCCATTTCTAACGTTTTTGAACTTCGCAGTACCTTGATCATTAAATCAGTACCGATATTGCCTGAGCCGATGATGGCAACTTTTGTTTTACTTATGATATTCGACATCGTTATTTCTCCCCTGCAAATGAAACAGACACACTGCCTAAGCCTGAAATTCGAGCTTCAATATTGTCACCAGGTGCAACTTGAACCATTGGTCCTAACGCCCCCGTTAATAGAATATCTCCTGCTTTTAATGGCGTGCCATTATCAACAAAGGTTTTTGCTAGCCAAACCGCAGCATTTAATGGATTACCTAAACAAGCTTGCCCTGCTCCAGTTGAGATTTGTTCACCTCTGCGCTCCATCACCATGCCGCATAATTTCAAATCTACATCGGTTAGTTTGGTTGGTTTACTACCTAAAACAAAAAGGCCAGAGGATGCGTTGTCACTGATAGTGTCAACGATATTAATGCTCCAGTTTTCGATACGACTACCAACAATCTCTATTGCTGGTAACGCATAGTCAGTGGCATTAATAATATCGACCACTGTTGGGTTCGACATCGCAATATCGCTTTTCAATACTAAGGCAACTTCAGCTTCAACTTTTGGCTGCATGATGGCATCAAGTGGAATTTTCACACCTTCAGCAACAAACATATCAGCATAAAGTACGCCAAAGTCTGGTTGATCTACACCAAGCTGTGTTTGCACAGACTTAGAAGTTAAACCTGCTTTTACGCCAACAACGCGTCGACCTTGTGCTTGCCAGTATTCCGTATTTATCTTTTGTACTGCATAAGCTGACTCTACACATTTTTCGCTTAGTAAATCGCGTACTGGTGCGCAAGGGGTACCAGATTCATAAGCATTACGAATTTGTAATGCTGCCTGGGCTATATTTGAAGTTGTCATTATTGTTCCTACTTTATAATTTTATGCAGATATTGGTTGGCTCTGAGTAAAAGCTTAAGGAGTGAACACCACCCTCTCTACCCACACCTGAAAGTTTTACGCCACCAAATGGCGTTCTTAAATCTCTTAAATACCAAGAATTAACCCAACAAATACCCACTTCCATTTGCCCGGCAACTCGGTGAGCACGAGGTAGATTTGTAGTCCAAACTGTTGCGCACAAGCCATATTTACTGTCATTGGCCATGGCAATTGCTTGCTCTTCATCATCGAAAGGTGCGATATGACATACAGGGCCAAACACTTCTTGTTGAACTATTTTTGCCTGTTCAGTTAATCCTGTGAAAATAGTCGGTTGAACAAAAGCTCCGTTATCTCTAGCGTCGCCAAACACTGGAACTTTGCCACCAGTGATAACATTCGCCCCCTCTTCAACAGCTGACTGGTAATATGACAGTACTTTGTCGCGATGCTTATGAGAAATAACAGGCCCCATGTCTGTATCTTCATCTAATGGCCAGCCAATATTAATTTGCTCTGCTTTTGCTTTCATCGCGCTAACAAACTTGTCAAATATTGAACGATGTACGTATACACGTTCGGTGCACATACAAACTTGACCGCCATTAGTAAAAACCGAGCGAGCCGTACCATTTACCGCCTCTTCAAAATCACAATCTTCAAAGACAATAGCCGCGTTTTTACCACCTAATTCAAACGACAAACCTTTTACGCCATCGGCCGCTGCGCGCATAATGGCAGAGCCAGTACTTGATTCACCAGTAAAGGTAACGGCGTCAACACCTTCATGAGTCGTTAAAAACTCTCCGGCAGATTTATGACCAAAACCATGAACTAAGTTAAATACGCCTGCAGGAATGCCTGCTTCATGCATCACTTCTGCTAATAAGGTTGCCGTAGCAGGAGTTTCCTCAGATGGCTTGGCAACGATGACATTACCAGCAGCCATTGCAGGGGCTAGTTTCCAAGTCATTAATAGTAAGGGTAAATTCCACGGGGCAATGACAGCAACAACACCAAGTGGTTTATTTACTGCATAGTTTAGTGCGCCAGAGCCATCAGGTGTATCTGTGTGAAAGCACTCGGTAGATTGCGACTTGACCATATCGGCAAATGCACGAAAATTGGCGGCACCACGCGGAATATCTATGGTTCGCGCTTGAAAAAATGATTTTCCGGTATCAGCCATTTCAGCGGCAACAAACTCTTCAAATCGCGCTTCAATACCATCAGCAACCTTATGCAATAATTGACAACGTTTTGCTAAAGGCATGCTAGCCCATTCACCATGTAATGCCTTGCGAGCAGCTTTTACAGCTTGGTCTACAATGCCTGCATCTGCTTCTGCCACTTGGTTTATCACAGAGCCATCAACTGGATTAATATTATTAAATAACATATCACTTGAGACGAATTTACCGCCGACGTAGTTTTTTAATATGCCACCAAAGTGAGGTACTTGTTCATTCATTGTGATTAGTTCCCGAATTTCTCTATTTGGATAAACTTTACTGAACCTTGTCATAATATAAAAATAATATTTTTCACTACTTGTATATTATTTTTATTATACCTGTCGGTTGTGATTTTCATTTGTGCTAAGCTACAAATAGACAGTTCTGGGGTATGCTATAAATTAGCATGAACGAAACACTCTGCGATTTGCCAACAAACAACTGCAATAACAAAAGTGTGATAACAGAAACCAAAAAGCCTCATTGACTTATATATCCAATAACACTTAAATTTTAAAGCATGTGAAATAATTTGAAGTGAATCAAGATGGCAGAAAATATGACAAGTAATTTAACAACTGATGTTGCTAGCCAAGATAAAGCAAAATTTTTTTATGGTTGGTGGATAGTAGTAGGTTCAATCATTGGTTTATCACTCGGTTATAGTGTTATTTCAATGTCTTTTGGTACCTTTATCAAAGCCTTTGAAACCAGCTTTGGTTGGACACGAGGTCAAATTTCTTTTGGACCAACTATCATAGGCATCACAGCAATATTCTTTTTCCCTTATGTTGGTCGATTAGTTGATAAGCATGGTGTACGGAAAATATTAATTCCTTCAACGCTGCTTTTTGGCTTTACCATAGCTTCTATGTCTATGCTTACCGCATCCATTTGGCATTTATATGCCATGTGCGTTCTTATTCCTTTGCTCGGTGCAGGTACTGCGCCACTGACTTATTCTAGAATTTTAGTTAGCTGGTTTAATCAAAAGCGCGGGCTAGCTTTAGGCATTGGCTTAGCTGGTGTAGGTTTAGGTACAACAATGGTGCCGTTAATTGCTTCTTACTTTATGGAACATTACACATGGCGTGAAGCATATTTAGCAATAGGTGTACTCATTATTGTAGTAGCACTACCTATTGCAAAGTTTATTTTTAAAGATAAGCCAAGTGACTTAGGTTTACTTCCTGACGGGTTAGCTCAAGAAAGCACAGAGCAACAAACGTCGTTTTCAAAATCAAACCCTAAACTTGTTGGTTACACTGCAAAAGAAGCCATAAAGCAAAAAACATTTTGGCTGATGTTTACCTCTTTCCTTATCACTGGTTTATGTACTTCTACAGTACTAGTACATTTAATCCCTATGATGACTGACCGAGGCATGTCAATTAAAGAAGCCATTGGTACCTTTGCCTATTTAGGTATGTCTATTGTTGGAGGCCGATTAATTGCTGGCTACTTAATGGATAAATTTTTTGCTCCCTATGTAGTTATCGCTTTTATGTTCGGTCCTGTTATTGGTTTAGCTTTATTTGCCATGGGCGCAACCGGCTTTGAAGCCGCAATATGTACTGCACTTATTGGCATAGCTATCGGTGCTGAATTTGACGTGATGGCCTATTTTACCAGTCGTTATTTTGGTCAACGTTCGTTTGGTGAGATATATGGTTATAGTTACTCAGGGTTTAAATTAGGCGCAAGCATAGGGCCATTAGTTATGGGCTTAACGTATGATGCAATTGGTCGATACACTGAAGTGTTGTGGGCAATGTCTGGCATTATGATTATTTGCTGTGTTTGTATTCTTGCCATGGGTAATTATCCAACCCTGCCACAGCGCAATAAAAACTAACCCTTGTAAAAAAACCTTTCACTAAAGCCAACATTTTGTTGGCTTTTTTCGTTATATGGTTTGGATGAATAGTTTTTTACTATATAAAAAAAACACCATAAAACCATAATCATTAACTTTTTTGTTATAGCAGAGATTAACAATGCTATACAGAAACACCAATTTATCCTCAGATGAAATTGTATACTGAACTCAAGTAAATTAACTATCATTTCGATATGAGATTAAACAATTATGAGCAAAGTATTAAGCGTTGGCATTGCTGGGTTTGGCACCATAGGTAAAGTTATTGGTAAAGCTTTGGATGACGGTATCTCAGGTTTAAAGCTTGTTGCTGTTACTTCTGGTAATCTAGAAAAAGCCAAGAAGAATATGAATAGCTTTACCCATCCTGTTCCAGTAATGAGCGCAGATGAACTAATAAACAATGCTGACATTATTGTTGAGTGTGCGCCCACCTCAGCCTTTATGTCGGTAGCAGAGCCATGCTTACAGCAAGGTAAGATATTGGTAACAGTGAGCGGCGCAGCAATTTTACAAAACCCTGACATTGTTGAGACTGCAGAAAAACATGGCGGCCAAATCGTTTTAGCCACTGGCGCTTTACTGGGCTTAGATGCCGTTAGAGCCGCGGCACAAGGCAGCATTTACTCAGTAAAAATGGTCACTCGAAAACCGCCAACATCGCTTATTCAAGCGAAATACGTCATCGAAAATGACATTGACTTAAGCAACTTAACTCAGCCTTTACGTTTATTCAAAGGTAGCGCTAGAGAAGGTGCTGAGCAATTTCCATCAAACGTAAACGTGGCCGCCGCATTAGGTTTAGCTGGAGTTGGCGCTGATAAAACTCAATTAGAAATTTGGGCTGATCCAACAAAAGAGCGTAATACACATAACATCAAAATTGACGCTTGCAGCGCCAGTTTTGAACTCACCATTGAGAATGTACCTACCATAGAAAATCCTGGCACTGGGCGAATTACCGCACTCAGTGTGTTGGCAGCCCTAAAATCACTTTCAGCTCCGCTGCGTGTAGGCAGCTAAAACCAACTTGAAATGTATATTAGTAGCAAATATTTAAACTTTAGGAGAACAATATGTCTAACGAAACTAATGCCGAAACGAGCACAGCAACAAATACAGAAATCAAACCGAAAAAACCAAGTAAACCGATTAAACTAAGCCACTTCGCTATGGCGTCTGAAGATCCAGATAAAAGCCGAGAATTTTTTGAAAATGTATTAGGTTGGTCTGTTGCTGGTGTTGTTGCTAGCCGCAATGCAAATGGTTTTTATATGACAGATGGCCACGTTAACCTTGCCATTTTAAAATTTAGAAACGGACCAGCTGCCGGTAAAGAGTTTCCTCAAGGTTATGTCGGTCTACACCACATTGGTTTTCAATGTGATGACATTGAAGAGATGGTGAACAGTTTTAAAGAAAATGGTTATCAGCCGCGTCATGATGTTAACCTTGCTCAAGGCTTAGGTAAAAATCCAGCCAAAGATAATGCAGAATTTAAGATGGAAGGGCCTGAAAGTATCATGGTAGATATTTCAGAGCGTGGCTGGGTTGGCACAAAAACTTACAAGCAACTGTAACGTAATATTTGATGATATCTACTGAATTAACACTTTTTGTCATCACCACATTAACGTCCACCCTAGCAGGGATTACTGCTATGGGTGGCGGCATAATATTAGTATTAACCCTACCTTACTTTCTACCTGCAGCCGCCATTATTCCAATACATGGTGCAACCCAATTCGCCAGTAATTTTTCGCGTCTCTTACTCTCATTTCCAGATGTTGTTTGGCGCTATGTTGTTCAATTTTTTATTGGTGCAATCATGGGCAGTTTACTGGTTAGTGCTTTCTTAATTCAACTTAGCAGTGCAGCAATGCCATTATATATTGCATGCTATTTGCTGTTATCCCTTTGGTTCAAACCCTTCAATGTACTATTCAACAAGATAGAAAACTTCTATGTCTTGGGCATTTTACAAACGGGTTTAGGGCTGATTGTCGGCGCACCAGGGCCGATGACAGTGACCTTGCTTTATAAGCGACTTAGCATAGGTCACATTGGTAATAAAAACCAAGTTATAGCGACCGCCTCTTTACTGATGGGGATCACCAACGCGAATAAAGTATTGGTGTTTGCGGTAATTGGTTTTCAGTACATCGAATATTCCTCTATATTAATAGCAACAATTACCGGCGCTATATTAGGGTCATTTATTGGCACTAAACTTAGGAAAAAAATACCGAACCATCATTTTATGCCTATGATGAAGATACTAATTACGTTAATAGCCTTACATACTTTAATCAGTCAACTAGTTCCTTTATACCCATGATACTTCAAGGTGCGAGTTTCAGGATGCCTGAGCGATTCATGATCGAGGCGCATCTTTTTATTCATGGTTGTTCCCTTAAAAACAGTTGCAACGAAGAACATGATTTGCTCAGACATCCCCGAGGGGCTGGTTTAGAAACGCTTTATGCCACGTTATTTATTTCGATAAGGGAGCAACCATTCTCTTCAATCAATGCCTTGCCTAAAGGCGTTTCTAATTCCAGCTGAATCCTGCACCTTGAGGTAACATGGGTATAGATAAAACCAACAATTTAGGAGTTCTGTTTTAATGACAACAATTATTTTCAAGCAAAAGAATGGGGGTAAAAAATCTGTTGAGGCTGAAAATGGCCTGAGTTTGATGGTAGCAGCAGTTGAAAACGATATAGCTGGCATTAGAGCAATATGTAATGGATGTTGTAACTGCGGTACTTGCCGTGTGGTGATAGAGCCAGATTTTATAGACATCATTTCACCGAAATATAGTGGAGAGCAACAAGTGTTGACTAAGCTTAGAAACAGCCCAGTAGGCTCGCGGTTAGCTTGCCAAGTCATCATTGATGAAAAACTTGAAGGCATGAGAGTTATCGTAAAATAAATCAATAAAACCAATATAACCAATATAACCAATATAACCAATATAACATAAAAGTTATAACTAATGGCTCAAGCATAATAACTACCATATATTAAACTTGATATAGATCAACCTTTTCAATGCAAAGGATCTTTATAGTAATAATGAATACCAAGTGAAGTAATTGATTGATCACTTAGCGAGAATTAAAAGGCTTAGAGGCAAGGCATTGATTGAAGAGAATGGTTATTCCCTTGTCAAAATCAATAACGCAGCATATAAGCCTTTTAATCTCGCCCTTCGGGAGCTCATTAGCAAACTGATAACATCACAAAATTAGTGAAATATAAAGTGACTATATTTAAATAATTTTACTTGTTCTAAGCTTGCTAATGGAGCTCTAAGTTGGTCAATAAGTTATTTCAATTGGTATATGCAGAGGCAAAGGATAAGAAAATAAGCTTCTGCCAAAATAATACTAAACGTATAAATTACTTATGAGGAAAAAAATATGCCAATGCCTAAAGCGCTAAATTTGCACAAATGGATCGATGACAATCAACATATGCTTAAACGTCCGCCTGTTAATAATGAATTGATCTTCAAAGATACAGATATGATGGTTATGATGGTTGGTGGTCCAAACGTTCGTAATGATTATCATTGCAACCCTGTGGAAGAGTTCTTCTACCAATTAAAAGGCGACTGTTTTCTAAATTCTTTTGATGATAATGGTCAACCTTGTGAAATTCACATTAAAGAAGGTGAAGTGTTAATGTTACCCGCTGGTACGTTACATTCTCCTCAACGCCCTGATCCTGACAGCATTGGCTTGGTCGTTGAACCAGCGCGTCCTAAGGGTAATTTAGACAGATTACAATGGCATTGCCCTGAATGTCATAACGTGGTTCATCATATTGAAGCTGAAATTTTATCCATTGTTGAAGATTTACCCGCTGCTTATGAAGCGTTTCATAACGACATGGATGCACGTACTTGTAATAAGTGTGGCACATTACATCCAGGTAAAGAAAAATTAGTTAAATAAGTATTTTCAATAGTAATAACGTTCAAGTTAACGCTGAGTTAGCTTGAATTTTTTGCTTTATCACCGATTGAAATAGTGACAGTTTTTAGCAAAAGAAAATCATAGTACAATAAATCAAAGTTGATAATATTAACTGAGCGAATGTAAGTAAATGATCAAGAAAAAGTATCAAAGAGTGGTTTATACCTTTGTTATGTCATTTTTAATGTCAGGCATTATGTCATTGGTAGTAAGCTTATTTAATATGGGTATGATTAATAATATTTTATCAATATGGCTACACGCCTGGAGTTTCAGCTTTGTGATAGCGTTTCCTACCGTTTTTTTTGTTACCCCTATCGTTAAGAAAATAGTAAACAAACTCATAAGTGACAATTAGCTGTGTCGCTTGAGAAAAATGTCATGAAAAAGGAACTGTTAAACTCTGCTTATATCATTGTTGGCGCTATTTTCATGTCGCTTGCCATTGCAGGGTTTTTTGCCAAAAACCAAATTGCAGCCGGTGGTCCTCCTGGTATTGCCATTATTATTAACCACCTAACGGGGACAAGTTTGGGGCTATTATTATTCCTTATAAACTTCCCATTAATGTTACTTGGCTATAAAAAATTTGGTAGATATTTTACTTTAAAAACACTTGTTATTGTTTTTACTACCTCATTGTTCACTGATATTTGGTTTTGGCTACTCAGTGATTACATTATTTCAAACGATACCATGATCAATACCTTATTTGGTGGCATGTTCTTAGGGACTGGTATTGGCTTGATGTTCAAAAGTGGCGGTGCTTCGGGTGGCTGGAGCGTACTTGCTCGCATTATTGCTGAAAAAGTGAAAATGAAAGTGGGTAAAGTTACTATTGCGCTAGATTGTCTCGTACTAATACTTTTTGTTGTGGTTTTTGCCCATATCGAAATATTTCTTTATGGTGTTATCGGTATTTTTGTTGCGGGTAAAATGATTGACTTAGTCATCGTTGGTAGCACAAATATTAAAACCGTTCATATTTCTTGCGATAATGCCAATATGATTGTCCCTTTCCTTTCTCAAAACCTATGTTCCCCTGGCTCAGTTATCCAATGTAGAAAAATGATCAATAATGAACAAAAGGATTTAATATTATTATCAGTCAAACAAGATAAAGTGACCACCTTGTGCAGGGTAATTAAAGAGCAAGATCCAAAAGCTTATATGGTTATTTCTGATGCAACAGAAATTTTCGGTATAGATTAAAAGCTAAGCTTAACCATGGCGCTAACGGTATGCTCATCATCAATATTTGCTAAACCATATTTATTACGCCAATATGAGTATTTAATGCCTACATAGAACAGTTTAGGCTGATTAAAAACTTTACCCAAATCGAGCAAAACTTTCGGACTAAAATGAAAGCTCGCTTTGTGATCGCTAGTCGCTGATGAGTAATCAATATAACCATTAGTTTTAAAGGCGAGCCCTGCAATATCGAATGATTTGGCAAAAGATAGCGTCAACTGATAGTCATTGCCTTGCTTTTCATTGATGGCGTAGTAAAGGTTGGTATTCAAGTAAGTAAAAAAATCACTTTCCCATGCAATGCCAAGCCCTAATAAACTATTAGTGATTGTTGAACTGCTTTCTAGACTAACATTCTGTTCATCTAAACGATTTTTCACATTTAGGTAAGAGTATTCAACCATGCCCGCAATAAAGTAATCTTTTACATAACTACCTTTAACATAGTTATCATATGTAGAAGTATTTTTTATTGACTGACTTAGAGTTGGCTGACCTAATAAAAAAGGGATGCTTAATCTAGCTGAAGCTTCAAGGTAGTTTTTCTGCTTTCTGGGCGAAAGTTCATCAGCAGCGGCGACTACTCTATCAAAGAAAACAAAACTGTCTCCCCAAATATATCCGCCACTATATTCCAGTGTTACAACGTTAATATCTTCATTATTAAGCAACTGAAAGTCATTAATATTCTTTAGGTAGCTAATGCTATAAAAATGCTTATTACTAACTTGTTTGGCAGGTGTTTTTATTGGCTGTGATTTGCCATTATTTAACTTGTCAGCCATGCTAGGCATGGCTGACAGTAAACAAATAGCTGCGATGGTATTGGCAGCTTTAAAAGCTATGCTCATAAGTAAATAACGTACTAAGCAAGGTTCATGCAAAACACTTTGGTTTGTGACATTTCTCTAATAGCAAATTTAACCCCTTCGCGTCCCATGCTGCCACGTTTCGCGCCACCAAAAGGCATCGCATCTAAGCGATAATCACTCGAATCATTAACCATTACACCAGCAACCTCTAGCTCACGAGAAACCTTCATTGCGGTGTTAATATTCGAAGTAAAAACTGCGCCATGAATAGAGTAGTCTGCACTGTTAGCAAGTTTAATAGTTGCATCTAAATCATCAAATTTAAATAAACTCACCACTGGACCAAAGGCTTCTTGGCATACTAAATTATCACCAGCATCAACATTATCTAACGCTGTAGGGTAGTAACAAGCACCGTCACGTTTGCCGCCTACCAATAAATTCGCGCCATTATCAATAGCTTGCTCAACCCAAGATTCAATACGTTGTGCTTCTTTTTCATTGATCATTGGGCCGACATCGGTAGTCTCAATAAATTGACTGCCAACTTCGAGTTTTCGTGTTTTCTTAACAAACTCGGCTTTAAATGCTTGATAGATATTTTCATGAATATAAATACGTTGCACACCAATACAGTTTTGCCCTACCGCCCAGTATGAGCCTGAAACACAAGCTTCAACAGCGCTTTTAACTTGGCAGTCATCCATAACAATTACTGGGGAGTTTGCTCCTAACTCCATCGCTAACTTTTTAATACCAGCATTTTTAGCAATCACTTCACCAGAGGCTTCACCACCAGTATAAGTTACCATGGCAACGTCTTTACTTGAGACTAAGGTTTGCGCAAAATCTCGAGCATAACCCGTTAGAACATTTACTTGTCCAGACGGCAAGCCACTTTCAATAAGTACTTCCACCAATTTAAGTGCTGATAACGGCGCTTGTTGTGATGGTTTTAATATCACAGCATTGCCTGCCGCTAACGCTGGCCCCAACTTATGGGCTGCTAAATTAAGCGGATCATTAAAAGGAGTAATAGCAACAATAACGCCTAATGGTACATGCTCGTAATAACCCAAGCGGTTTTCACCGCCAGCGAAACTATCAAATTTAATTGTTTCGCCAGTAAGACGCGTTGCCTCTTGCGCTGACAGCATTAACGTATTGACACAGCGTGTAACTTCTTTACGAGCTGCAACAATGGGCTTGCCCGTTTCAGCCGCAATTGTTTGGGCAAATTCTTCTAAGCGTGCTGTAATTAAGTTAGCCGCCCCTTCAAGTATTGCCGCCCGTTCATAACTGGTTTGATGTTTGTTTTGCTCAAAAGCAGCTTTTGCACTTTCAATCGCTTTAATCGCTAGCTGATCATCTGTGCAAGCTACTTGGGCAATTTGGCTGTTATCAAATGGATTAAAAATTTCCATACTATTTGTTGCTGCATACCATTCACCATTAATTAAAATAGTGGCAGTTGATTCAGTATTTTTTTTCGCTAATGCGGACATAACAATCCCCTAACGCACTTTTAATAAAGTGCGCTTAAATAATTAAATAAATAGTTTTCTAAAGATAATTTTCTTGCAGATATTTTGTTCAATATAGAGGCGGAAGCACGGAGTTGATATGCATCAACGAGTACTTACAACAAAAATATTGGACAAAATAGCAAAAAGAAAACACCTTTTAAGCAGGTTTGTCTTTACGCAATACAAGATCATCATATTCACGTGAATTTAAAATCGCCTCAACAATTACTGGCCCGTTTTGGGCAAAAGCGTTATCTAATGCACGATTAAATTCTTCGCTATCAAAGGCTTTTATTACCGGTACGCCAAAGATATTGTCGCCGCCAATAGTGCCTCGTTCTCGAATAGACATGCCGTAATTAGGGTTCGATTTTTTCTCTTGTTTGATGCGAATGAGCGCTAAATCGTTATCGGTGAATAAAACAAAAACGATGTGCAGTTTTTCTCTTACCGCCACAGCAAGTTCACCAGCAGTCATTAAGAATCCGCCATCACCCACCACAGAACAAACTGGCGTGTTTGGATTACACAACTTTGCCGAAATGGCTGATGGAATAGCAAAGCCCATCGCCGACCAACCATTGGTCATTATTTGTAAACCCGGTTTTGGTGTTGGCCACTTTTGACCAATAAGGTGAATATGGGCACCCACATCACAAGTCATAATGCCATCTTGTGGTAGCTTTTCGCGCAATATATCAAGAGCCGCACAAGGACCAAAAGCACCTTTTGTTGATGACATACGGGCATACATATCTGATTTACGAATACCTAAGGCCGCTAAATCCCACTCTTTGTCACTATCATCAACTAAAGCAATAAGTGCCTCAACCGACGATTTAATATCACCAATAACATCGCAGGCTAAGGTATAATTATCTTCATCTAAATCCGTTTCAACAATGTCTATGCTGACTAAAGGCGCCTGATTTGGCATCCAATCTTCGTAATTAAATTCTATTTCATCATAACCAATACTCAATACAAGATCTGCCTGTTGGTGGGTTTGTCCAACAACATCACTTAGCGCATGAAACAACACGCCAGCATAACAAGGGTGATTCTCAGGAAGCATACCTTTGGCCATAGGATTAAGTACCACAGGTACTTTACATCGCTCGGCTAAGGCAAGAATTTGATCTTGCACATTACTTGTTACTGCACGCATACCTAAGGCAATCACTGGCTTTTTAGCTTGGTTAAATAACATCGCCATTTTATCAATTAGCTTCTGCTCTGCGGGTTGATCAATGTTAATCTTCAATGGCATTTTTAATGCGTCGCTAGTATTGTCACTTTCTATCAACTCTGAGCTCATGCCGGCCGGCAAGCCGACATGTACCGGGCCTGGTACGCCAGATAAAGCAACATGAGCTGCATCAAATAAAATCTCACGCACTTTATCAGATTGTAAACGTGTAGTTTTTTTGGTGATTGGTGCAAACAAGGCTTGATGATCAATATTCATTTGCACAATGCGATTACGTTTGTTGTCAGCCATCTCATCAGTTAGAGCAATCATAGGCGAGCGATCTAAATACGCACTCCCCACCCCCGTTGCCAGGTTTGTTGCACCTGGTCCATAGGTACCAAAACACACCCCTGGCACACCGGTAATTCGACCACAAACATCAGCCATAAAACCTGCGCCGCCTTCATGAGTGGCTAAAACAAAGTCAATACCATCGGTACTGCGCAGTGCTTCCATATAGTCTATCCAGCCACCACTTGGTACGCCAAAGACATGCTTAACACCAATTTCTTTTAGGGTATTTATTACTTCTTGTGCTACCGTTATTTTGCTCATATTAACTCTCACTATTTCAGATATTAGTTTCAATGTATTAGTTTGAAGGTATTAGTAATGAACAATTCTTCACTAGGCTTTAACATAACCGGAAGAATTACTCTGTGCTTTATCTGATAACGGCTCTAAACCCGCCATCTGTAAAAAACTCAATAAACTATCGTTAAACTCAATCGGTTTTTCGAAAAAAGCCGAGTGACCACAGTTATCAAATTCAACAATAAAAGAGCCAGTTACCTGCTCTTGTACTAAACGTATCGCATCGATAGGAAACAAAATATCCTCTTGCCCTGCAAGAAACATAATTGGCGCGTCAATCTCTGCCAGTTGTGCTGGCGTTATTTTATTACTGGCGTACTGACCAACTAAGTTACTTCTGTCGGTAGTGTTAAAACTATTCAACTGCTGATATAACAAAGCTGCTTCTGAATTTTTTTCAAAGTAGTTTTTACCTAGAACACGCTCTAATTGCGTCAAGTTGTTGGTAGATTCACGCGCATCATTCATCAATTTTTTAACATCATCACTTTCAACAAAGCCATGTAATGAGTCTGCAATCACAAGACCTGCAACACGCTCTGGATATTGATTAGCGAAGGTTATTATAGTGCCGCCGCCCATAGACTGGCCAATAAGAGCCGCCTTAGTTATGTTTAGGTGATCCAGTAATGCTAATAAGTCACTAACAAAGCCACTGCGGCCGATATTTTCTTTATCGGTTGAATTACCAAAACCACGGTGATCAAAAGTAATAACCTGATACGCTTTAGCTAATACAGCAACTTGTTTATACCAAGAAGCATGGTTACCACCAAGGCCATGGGCAAATATCACTGGTTCACCTGTCCCATGTACTTCATAGTAAAAATCATTGTTATCAATAGATAAAATAGTCATGTATAGCCCTTTATTTTTTATCTGAATTTAAAATAGCGCTGATACGCTCTGGTGGTTCAACTAAAAATTCTTTTAAATGCCATTGATCAAACGTATCAAGGTCTTTGCCATTCCAAGTGGAAGCTTTATAAGGCGCTTCATCTGTTATTTGCAACATGTCAGAGTAAAACTCGACATTGTTACCATCAGGGTCTTTAAAAACGATAAAGGTATTATCACCTGGACCATGGCGACCAACACCGCGGTCTATTTCAATACCACGCTCTTGTAGCATCTCAGCAATGGCTTTAATCTCATCTATTGAGTCAACATGATATGAAAAATGTTCAATGCGTGACTGCTCTGGATCTTGTTTACCAATTTGGTGAGCAGGTAATTGCAATAACGCTAAATCATGGTGATCTGATGAAGAACGTAGAAATACCATTCTGTCGTCAATCCAGTCAGAAACAGTTAAACCAACAACCTCTTGATAAAATTTTAATGACGCTTGTACATCATTAACTTTTAGCACTAAATGGCCGAGTTTTTTTGGGGTAGGTGTATACATAATTATTCCTCATCGCCACTTAGTTAAGATATTTGTTCTGCTTTAATGGTGTTACGAATTGTGCCAATGCCTTGAGCCGACGCTTCTAAAACATCACCATCTTTGAGGAATAAGCCGATGCCCTTACCCACACCAGCAGGCGTACCTGTCATAATGACGTCACCAGGCTGTAAAGTTAAAATGCTAGAAAGGTATTCAATTTGCTCAAAGGCATCCCAAATAAGTTCACTGGTATTACCGTTTTGCATTTGTTTACCGTTAAGGAATAAAGCTAATTTAACGTTGTGGGTATCTTCAATGCAGCTTTTTGGCACAAAAGTTGGTCCCATCGGGCAGAAAGTATCCCAACTTTTACCGCGAAACCAATCATGTTTGAACGGATAATCTGTACGGTGGTTTAAGTCACGAGCTGAAATATCATTCACTACGGTATAACCGGCAATATAATCAAGTGCATCTTCTTTTTTAACACGACGGGCTTTTTTACCAATGACCACGCCTAACTCTACTTCCCAATCAAGCTTTTGTGTTTCTGGCGGTAAAATAACATCGGCATCAGTGCCAACAACACTGGTGGTCGCCTTCATAAAAACATACGGCGAGCTATCAGGTTTAGCCGCTAAAATTGTATTCATTTCTGCAGCATGTTCATGATAGTTAGAAGCAGTACCAAAAATAGTGGCTGGTTTAAATGGCGCCAAAATTGTGCAGTTATCATTTATGGGAGAAATATCACCGTGTTTTGCTAAGTGTTCTGCTTGAATAGCAAAGGTTTCAATTTCAGTGGCAAAGCAAGCCCATTGGCTAATCGCTTCGGTGATGCTATAAACCCAAGCTGGTTTTTCAATAGCATTTGAATTAACTGCGGTATATGTTGTGACTAGGTCAAACAGTTGCTCATTCAATTTAATTGCTGAGCGCTGTACGCCATTTTCTTCATAAGTTGCTAAGGCAAATTTTGTCATTTTCGGTATTCTCCAAAATATCTTTTTGCGGCGCTTTAATTTTATTGCCACAAGGTTGTAGATTTATCTTGGATACAAATGTGCCCTGTTCTTGTATAACATTCGACTAAATTTTTATCAGTCAGTTATAACTTTTTTTGAATAGCAACTACGCTAAGCTAATGAAATTGGCTATAACTAATATTTAACGGTTGATGCCCGAATAGAACTTTTTGAAGTCATACGCTCATTTCCATCTGGACAACTCTCCCTCATTACCTAATAAGTTATATCCATACAACAACATGGCATCAGAAAATATCATTCATTCTGGAAATAAAAAAGCATGAACAATATTCATGCTTTGTTATTTAAGAAATCAGCCGTAAGGCTATATATACCCATGTTACCTCAAGATGCAGGATTCAGCTGGAATTAGAAACGTCTTTAGGCAAGACATTGATTGAAGAGAATGGTTGTTCCATTGTCGAAATCAATAACGCAGCATAAAGCGTTTCTAAACCAGCCCTTTGGGGATGACTGAGCAAATCATGCTCTTCGTTGCATCTCTTTTTAAGGGAATAACCCTTAATAAAAAGATGCGTCTTGATCATGAATCGCTCAGTCATCCTGAAACTCGCATCTTGAAGTATCATGGGTATAAGTTACTAGGCAATAAATGTTCTATATATCATTCTTGCAGCAACAATAAGTAAGAAGCCACCAAAGAGCATACTCAACTTACGTTTATCAAGTTTATGGGCAATTTTGGCACCTACTGGAGCAAACCATACGGTAATAGGAGAGATTAAGGCAAAACCAATTAAGTTAACGTACCCCAAACTACCCAAAGGTAAACGAGGATCACCTAGTCCGGAAACAACATAGCCTAATGCGCCTGGTAGGCTGATTAACAAACCAAATATGGCTGCGGTACCAACTGCTCTATGAATGGGTTGATTCATCAAGGTCAGCACTGGCACACTTAACGTGCCGCCACCAATACCCATCATACTTGATAAACTACCAATAACTAGAGGCGGCACGGGTGCACCAATACCTCTGGGAACATCTTGCGAAATATTAACGTCATCCATCGGCAGTAACATTTTTAGGGCAACAATTAAGGCTACTATGCCAAAAAGGCCTGACAGCACTTGGCTGTCTACATAGGAGGCAGCAAAACTACCAATCAGTGAGCCGACAAAAACAGCTGGGCCCCAAACCTTTACCAGAGAAAAGTCAACGGAGCCTTTAGCATGATGTGCCTTTGAAGAAGAGATCGACGTTAAAATTATACAGGCAAGTGAAGTTGCCACCGCAATATGCATTCTAATTTCACTATCAACACCATATAAACCTAATGCTGTGTCCAACACAGGTACAATAACAATGCCGCCGCCAACACCTAATAATCCAGCCAAAATACCAGCAACAATACCTGTTGCTATCATCATACCAACAAGTGGTAAAACATCTATTACGGTTTCCATAAAGCTAATGCCTCTTCATTTTTAATTAAGTCTCAAAGATTGACACAAGTATACTTTGCATGTTGTTATGTAAACAATAGCATAATAACTAACACTACTATAACTTTTTAGTTATAGCAAAGATCTTGGAGATTATAATGGATAAGAAAGCTTTTACACCTGCGCAACTAACGGCAATTAAACAAGCACAACAAAAAGCTAGTACACTACGAGCTGACACTTCGCTACTTTCTGAAGGAGCGCTAGATCTTATTATCAGAGAGGCTCGAAGCCATAACGGTTGGTTAGACAAACCAGTAAGCGACGAGATTCTCACCCAGCTTTATGACATTGTTAAAATGGGCTCTACCAGCATGAACACTTGCCCTGCCCGTTTTATTTTTGTGCGTACAGATGCAGGGAAAGAACGATTAAAAAAATGCTTGGCACCACTAAATGTAGACAAGGTTTTAAGCGCACCAGTGACGGTAATTATTGGTTATGACATGGTTTTTTATAAACATATGCCAAAACTATTTGCCCATAACCTTGACGCGCAAAAACTATTTGAAAACAATGAAAAAATGGTGGCAAGCACCGCTTTTAGAAATGGAACAATACAAGGAGCTTACTTGATGATAGCGGCGCGAGCCCTTGGCTTAGATATTGGCCCTATGTCGGGTTTTAATAATCAAGCCTGTGATGAAGAGTTTTTTGCCGACACAGCCATTAAAAGTAATTTTTTATGTAGCTTAGGTTACGGAGATACCAATAAAATTTTCCAACGATTACCACGTTTCGACTTTGACGAAGTGTGCCAATTAATATAAACAGGTTATCGTTTAAGCTAAATCAAAATTAGCCTCAGCAAGAAAGTTGAGGCAAAAGAAAATTCGATAATTATTCACATAAATCAAATATCACACTCAAACCCCACCTTTATACAAATAGCTATATAACAAACATCTTTTTTTGAATATTATTTTTTTTCTTACTGATATAGCAATATAAACATAGCGTTACAGAGCATGTAATCAAACGTATGTAGAGTAAATAGCAGTATTTCTTTACATTTCTTTTACAAAAAACACGTATTTAAATAACAATAAAGTTCCTTTGAGCTATTCCTCTAGTTTGCATAAACATTCACCAATCTTTATGTTTTAAATTACCTAACAAAAGGTAAAACAGTATTTCATTAAATGTTCAGCAAACAATAATTATAACTAAATAGGGATTATCAATGCGCAATAACTTTAAAAAAATGACCAAACTTACACTCGCTTGCTCGATAAGTGCAGCACTAACCAGTAGTCCGGCATTTACTCAAGAGAAAGGCTCAGCAGACGAAAATCTTGAAAAAATCACGGTAACTGGTTCATTTATCAAAAGTAGAGTACAAAGTAGTCAAGCTGTACCCATTACCACTGTTAGTGAAGAAGATATTGCTAATATTGGGGCAACAAGTGTATCTGATATAGTTAATACATTAACAGCAAATACTGGCGCTCAAGTATACTCAGACAGCTTTGAACAAGCGAGGTCTGTAGGCACAACTAATATCAACTTACGAGGACTTGGGGTAACTTCGACTTTAGTGTTGCTCAATGGAAGAAGACAGACTTTATCTCCTGCTGTTACTGAATCAGGTGATCAATTCGTCGATTTAAGTACTTTAGTCCCTGCAATAGCGGTAAAACGTGTTGAAGTTTTAAAAGATGGTGCCTCTTCACTCTATGGTTCAGATGCCGTTGCGGGTGTGGTAAATTTTATTACTCGCTCAGATTTTGATGGTTTCGAATATAATTTGAATTATCAAAACAATAAATATGGCTCTGATGAGTTTTCAGGCGGATTGATCATTGGTAGTAAAACGGATAATAGCAATGTCGTTTTTTCATTTAATCATTTAACTCGCTCTAGTGTACCTAATTCAAAAAGACGTGGTGACTATGCTGATGAACAAGATTCATGGAGTGGCTATAGTTTTCCGGGTAAAGTAATTGCTTTTGATGGCCCTCCAGGGCCGCCTATCAAATTAATAGATCCTGCTTGTAGCAGTGGCGCTGCTTTTGAAGAATTTCCAGGATTAGTTAGAAGAAAGCCTGATGGAGAACACCCTAGCGATGGCAGTTGTCAGCTAAATTATGGCTATTATGGTGATATAATTGCACAAGCGGAGCAAACTCAAGCGATGGTTCAAGCTAACTACCATTTTAATAATGGCATTACTCTTTTTTCAGAACTAGCCGTCGCACGAAATAAAACCTCAATACACTCAACGCCAAGTCAACCACAATTAGATGAAGTAAGAGTACCAGCTTACCACCCAGATGCGATTGAAGTGGGAGGGTCAGACCCCTTTGCTGGTAGTGCATCAAACACAGGTGTTTTATTCGCAAGACCTCGTGGTGCTGGTTCACCTGCAAATGAAGATGATAAAAAATATCAATCTTGGCGGTTCCAAGTAGGCCTAAAAGGAGAATTAAACAATGGCTGGTCTTGGGAAGCTGCATTTACTGACAGTGTAAACGAAGCAACTAACTCTCGATTAGACGTCATTACCAACAACTTGCAAACTGCACTTAACGGCCAAGCTGGCGAAAATAATGATGAATTTTATTATTGGCTTTCTTCATCACAGGATAAAAATACCCCTGAAATTTATGATTTCATCTTTGGTGAATTTGGTTATGAAGCAAGATCAGGACAAAAAGTATATGATGCTCATATCACTGGCGATTTGTTTGCTATGCCATCAGGCGATGATGTTCATTTTGCATTTGGCGTTCAATATCGTGAAGATACACTTCAATATGACTTTAACGAACTCTCCAATGATTTAGTCTTTAACTTTTTTGGTGGTGGCGAAGACTTTAGTGGCAGCCAAGAAGTTTGGGCAACATTTGGTGAGTTATCAGTACCATTATCAGATACTTTAAACATGCAGCTTGCACTACGATATGAAGATTTTGATACCGCAAGTACAACAGATCCTAAAGTTGCTTTTTTATGGACTCCTAATGACGACTTAAGTGTCAGAGCAAGTTGGAGCACATCATTTAGAGTTGCAACAGTCTTTCAAAATGACTCTCAATTCATAACCCCACAAACAGCCAATGATCCGCTAGCTGGAGGTGAAGAAGTCACTTTTATTTCATTATTAACAGGTGATCCAGAAAAGCCATTAACACCGCAAGAATCGGAAGCGCTAAATATAGGCTTTACCTGGTTTTCTCCTATTGGCATTAATGCCAATATAGACTATTGGAGTTTTGACTATACTAACTTCATTACCCCAGAAACACCCGCAGCTTTACTTGCAACGGACCCTAACAGTGAGCAGATTCAAAGAAATGCAGCTGGTGAAGCTGTTAAAATAACCACCTATTATCGTAATGCTGGTTCTTTAAAAACAGATGGGATCGATTTTAGCTTCACTTATGATCTTGATTTACAAGACTTAGGCTTGTTTAAACCAGTAGTTGAAGGAACTTATATTTTAAATTATGACTTAGATGATCCAAACGTAGGTAAAATTGATGCACTAGGTAATGTCAATGATGAAAACTTTGGTGTTTCAACAGTACAGCTTAGAACTAATGTCGGTTTACAATGGTTCAATGAACGTCATGAGGCAAATGTCTATTTACGTTACATCGGTGATTATGAAAATGATAATGCAGACAACGCCAAAGTTGACAGTTGGACTAAAGTTGATCTTCAATATAGTTATCATATGTTGCCATTGTTCGGCGCTAAAGATGGAGCAAGAATCACTTTTGGTGCATTAAACTTGTTAGATAAAGCGGCACCAACAGTTAGAAACTCAATTGGTTATGATGCAACTGTTCATGATCCTAGAGGGAGAATGCTTTACTTAAACATTAAACAAAGTTTCTAATACCTTTATTTAGGTTTAATACCAAACGGATTAATTAATTGACCGACTTAGAGCTTCAGTAGCGAGCTTAAAACAAGAAAAATGTGTTAAACCATAGTTATTCTATATTTCATTCATTTTGTGATGTTATCAGTTTGCTACTGAGCTCCCGAAGGGCGAGTTTAAAAGTCTTATATGCGGCGTTATTGATTTTGAAAAGGGAGTAACCATTCTCTTCAATCAATGCCTTGCGTCTAAACCTTTTAATTCTCGCTAAGTGATCAATAAATTAGTCCGATTGGTATAATACTAAATTTATCCTTTTGTTAGATGTTAATTAGCAATATTCCCACATGGATGTGGGCTTTCTAATAGCGCTCGGAATCAGTTAAGTGTGACAATTTTATTCAATTAAAACATAACCACAAAGTCTTTTTATTCTTCCTAAGTATGAAATAACTTAATAGATTCGCTATAACTAACTTTCTGAGTATATGACAAGTTTATCTCTATTATCTCCCTATTCTCCTATAACAAATACAATATAACAACAACGATTAATATAAGACTTTTAATTTCATTACTTTCAGTTATAATTTAACCACAATATACAAAATATATAGTCTTTACAGGTGTTATATGAATCCTAATATGCTTGAGCGTCACCTAACGTCACGACTTAAATTCAAATATTTACAGTTACTTGTTACCGTTGGCGAACAACGAAATATATTTAAAGCTGCACAAATTCATAACATGGCACAACCAGCAGCCACAAAAATTATTAGAGATATTGAATCTGCACTTAATATCAATTTATTTGACCGCTCATCGCGCGGCGTAACACCTACCCTATATGGTGATGTATTAATCAAGCATGCAAAATTAATTTTGTCGCAAGTAAAGCACGCCAGTGAAGAACTTTCTTCCTTACAAGGTGGGCTTTCTGGCCGAGTTACTGTCGGTAGCTTACTCGCAGCCAGTGCCACACTTTTGCCTAATTCTATTATTCAATTAAAGAAGAATCGTCCTAATGTTTCTGTGAGCTTGATGGAGGGAACCGGTGATAAGTTACTCAATTCATTAAAAATTGATGATCTAGATATTATGGTTGGCCGCATTCCAGAAGCCCCAGACGAAGATGGCCTGGTCAATGAGGTATTGTATCATGAGCCAGTAGTTATAGTTTCACGGTCAGATCATCCTCTACAAAGTAAAGGCCGTTTGGCGTTAAAAGATTTAGTTAATGAAGAGTGGATATTACCACCACGTGAAACCATGCTTAGAAAAGAAATTGATTTTGCTTTTCATAAAGAAGGATTGGATGTACCGAGCAACCCGGTTGAATCCGTCTCTATCTTAACTAACAGAACCTTATTAAAAAATTCAGATATGATCACAGCGTTACCGCTACAAGTTGTTCTGACTTATGAAGAAATTGGTTTATTAAAGCGTTTAGACGTGCCCCTAATAATAGAACCCGGTCCAATTGGCGTAACCTTACGTGCACAACGAGAGTTACCTCCTGCGGCGCATTATTTATTAGAAGCTTTACGTGAAGAAGCAGCTAAGTTAACACAGAAATATAAAGACTTGTATTAGTCTCAAATAAAACGAGCATCAAATGATGCCCGTCATTGTCAATTTAAGTATCATTTCGATAAAACATAAATTCAATTTCCACGTTTGCGCCTAACGGTAGTGCACTAACGCCAACGGCTGTTCTAGTTGGTGGTCTTTGCTTGTCATCAAACACTCTTTCCCATGCCCGGTTAATAGCTGAAAACTCATCGAAACGAGTAGTGAAAATAGTTGCACTAATCAAATCATCAAGTGATAAAGAAAAGTCAGCTAAAGCACCTATTAAATTTGTTAAGATTTTATCAGTTTCGGCTTCTGCTCCTATAGTTAACTCTCCGGTATCTTTATCTAACGCGACCATACCCGCGGTTTTATAAAAGGGTCCCGCTTTAATTAATGGGCTGTAACGAAAACGCGGTTGCGGCAGGTTATTAGATGACATGGCTTGAATCATAATTATTCCTTAAATTTATTAATTAGTCAGTAGATGATAGTTTTAATAAGCCAAGGTAAATAATAAAAATACCAATGTTTTATATATCATTTTTGCTATGACAAATAGCGTAATTAATTGATGACTAGCACTAGTGATTTCAATTCCATCAAACAACCCCTCATAACACAGCAAAGTTGTTATTTTTGCTACTACGCAAACTGAAACAGGCAACTCTACATGAGAACAACTGAGAACAACCAAAGGCATATCAAAATTGATATAACAACAAGTGTAGTTATTATATTTACAGAATATCCATATTGATCCAGATCAAAGTATTAAACACTATTGTCTCGCATAGTAAACGCTATAGAAAACAACTCAAATAGATTCTTAAAGTCTATATAGCCAAAGTAGTGAAGTTACTTATGACAGAGGAAATACTATGAATAAGCCACAACCATTAAAACTAGGTCACCTTGTATTAAGAGTTAAAGATTTGGAAAATTCGATAGCTTTTTATCAAGATATCGTGGGTCTGAATATTTCTGACCGTGTCGGGAAACGTATGGCATTTATGCGTGCTGGCGCTGATCATCACGATCTTGCCTTAGTGCAAATGAGTGCTACTGATATTGCTATCGCCAACACAATGTTTACCAATGTTGAACATTTTGCCTATCAAGTCAGTGATTATTCTGCCATTGAAGCCGTCACTAAAATGCTACAAGAAAATAACGTAGAAATTTCACGAGGCCCAGGTAAGCATGGCTCAGGTGAAAATTGCTTCATTGTTTTTAAAGATCCCGATGGAAACAATGTCGAATTTTACTCTGATATGCGCCAGATAACGGTGGAGAACCCTTATACCCCGACAGTTTGGCAGGATGATATTGATACTTTTGATCAATGGCGTTGTGAAAAATTTGTTGTCGAGCCGCCAGCAGCGATCAAAGCAAAACTAGCTGAAAAAATTTCTAAAAATAATTAATCGAATACTCAACTTAAGCTTTAAATTAATCTCTAAAGGAGAATACCTATGACTAAACCTAAAATTCGCCACATCGCACTTTCTGTTGACGATCCGTTTGCCACCGCTGACTTTTACATGAATGCCTTTGATATGCATAAAGTAGGTGAAACTGACTCACCACTTGCCCGTGGCGTTTATCTTTCTGATGGCTATATTTGTTTAGCACTTTTAAACTTTAAAAATGATCGTTGGGCTGGCGCTAATGGCCAAGCTTATCGTGGTATTCATCATATGGGTTTTGATGTTAACAACTTAGATGACATTGCTGAGTCAATATTAAACTCCGGTGGTGAAGACTTTGCTGGTCGTCCGTCTGATACAGAGGGTGATACGAGTACCGTTGTTTATGAGAAAAAATACTACGACAACAACGGCATTATGCTTGATGTATGTTCAAAAGGCTGGCCGACAGCTCCGGAGAGAAAATAACAAATAATGCTGAGTTAAAGGCTGCCAGTGTGCAGCCTTTATTATTTTACTTTAACTAACTTCTTTCTCTTTAACCGATAGTAACTATGTTAACTAATTTTCTGAGACTATTTGGCTAGGTTACTCGCACAATACTTTTGTACATAGTCACTATGATTAGACAACTTAGCAACAGTACTTGTTATTTTATTATCTAAGTGAGCAAAGAAGTCCCGTAACTCTTGCTCAGACATATTATCCACCATAGGATGATAACTTTCTGGCATTAACCCTTGCCCGATCATTACTTGCATCCATGAATCATCAAATAGCTCATTATTTTCCCGAAACATACGCCCTGTATCTTTAAATAACTGAATTTTATGGCTCAACGTATTAGGGATAGGCATGTTGCGACAATGCTGCCAAAACCTCGCATCCTCACGATTAGTGATTTTATAATGCAAGACAATGAAATCTCTAATGCGCTCAGTGTCAAACTGAGTTTGTTTGTTGAACTCGTTTACATCTGACTCTTTAATACCATGATAAGGAAAGAGTTTTATTAATCGAATTATGGCTTGCTGAATCAAATGAATACTGGTTGATTCTAATGGCTCTAAAAAGCCGCTTGATAAGCCGACGGCGATACAGTTTTTATTCCAGTGTTTGCGCCTCGTGCCCGTTCTATATTTAATATGAAGTGGCTCTGTGATGGTTTCCCCTGCAATATTTGCAAATAACGTTGCCAGTGCCTTTTCATCAGAAACAAAACGACTGCTATAAACTATCCCATTACCCACTCTATTTTGTAGTGGAATTTGCCACTGCCAACCAAATGGCTGCGCGATTGAGCGAGTATAGGGAATAGGATCTTTGATTGCTTTAGTTTGTACTGCGATTGCCGAATCACAGGGTAACCAATGAGACCAGTCGATAAACCCGGTATGGAGCGCTTGCTCAATTAATAATGCCCGTTGACCGGTACAATCAATGAATAAATCGCCACTAATCACCTCACCCGATTGTAAAGTTAATGAAGTAATATCACCAGAATTAGGCTCAACATTGACTTGCTCTATTTTTCCTTCTATGCGCGTAACTCCATGTTGCTCAGCTATTTCCCTTAGAAACTTGCCATACAAAGTGGCATCAATATGATACGCGTAGTTAATGCCCTTATTCGTTCCTTGACTCGTTCCTTGACTCGTACCTTGACCAGGAAGGTGAGAGAATTTTTCTTGTTGGGCTGCCACTTGCTCAAGACAGTAGTCACCATATTCACCGGCAATTCCCTGCTGTTTGGCTTTTAGCCAAAAATGTTGAAAGCCCGCAGCCCAGCTTTGTTGCCCAGTAGTACCAAATGCGTGAATATAATTTTCATCAATATTACCCCAATTTTCAAAACTAATACCCAACTTAAAGGTGCCATTGGTTGCCTTAAGAAAATCCGCCTCGTTAATTTGTAGAAATTGATGAAAAGTTTGCAAAGTAGGAATGGTTGCTTCCCCTACCCCAATCGTCGCTATTTCATCAGACTCAACTAAGGTAATCGCTAGTTGTTTACCCAACAATTTAGTTAACGCCGCTGCAGTCATCCAACCAGCTGTACCACCGCCAGCAATAATCACCTTTTTAACATGAGTATTCATTGTTCACCTCGATAGAAAATCAATTTTCACTATGATATTAGGGTCTGTTGATCTTTAGAGATTGTTTTTTCGGCTGTTTGTTGGGTATTTATACAAGGCAGAGCATTTGTCATGTGGTTGTTCAGGACAATATGCTCCTGCATTGTCTAATAAGCTACATCCATGTAGCGTCACATAAAAAGGCGATAACGCCGTTAAAATGACCAACAAACGCTGTCCGAAGGATTCGGCTAAAAGCGTTTTACTCTTTGTTGAGTAGTATTTGCTTAGACTGACTAGGCTACACACTACTCGCCGCGATTAAAGCGCTTTTATCTCGAACAAAATTTAACCGCGAAAGATCAACAGACCCTAACTTACTAGAAATAAAAAAGCCTGGATAAGTTTCCTTACTCAGGCTTCAGCTATATTCTGTAACTAAAAAACTCTTATTTAGAAACGGTATGATGCAGTTAGGCCAAATGTACGTGGCGGCTGGTAAACACTGTAAGCTGTTGGATCCCATGCAGTATAAACAGTGCTTGACGCCATATTTAACTCATCTGTAGCATTCTTAATCCATAACTGTAATGACCAAGTATCGTCAAAGTCACGTAGCATGATGCTTGCATCAACATTAAATTGAGCCTCTATTTCTGTTAATGGGTCGTTGCTGTTATCGAAGAAAAATTCACTAGTGTATTGGTAAGCAATACGAGCGCTCATTTCACCGATATCAGCAAGCTCCCACTCGTAAGTAGCATTGATATTGAAAGAATGATCCGGCGTACGACGCATATCATTACCTTTTAAATTTTTATCATCGACAAAAACATCTTTGGTAAATTCAGCATCTAAATAACCATAGCTACCTGAAATAGAAAACTGTTCTGTAATTAACGCAGTAACTTCTAGCTCGATACCTTGTGCTCGGCCACTACCATTAATAACGATTAGCTCAGGGATACCAATATCTTCTGATTCTTGCCATACAGCACTTTGAATGTCTGTATATTCAGTGTAGAAAATGGCCCCGTTAACACGTAAACGATCTTCTAAACCTTGAAGTTTGAAACCAGTCTCATAGTTCCAAGCAACTTCGGGTAAAAATGGCGTTACTGCTTCACGAGCATCTTCCATGCCTTCACCATTAAAGCCACCCGCTTTATAACCTTTTGCAATTGAGAAATAATAGAAAGTATCACTCGTTGCTTGATAATCAACATTAACACTTGGTGTCCATTCATCCCAAGAATCAGATGCTTCGAACGCGTAACTAAATGCATCGTTACCGTCTAAGTCAATATGCATGTTAGTCGCATTATCAAAACGTTTACCGTAGGCTGTACCACTAAAGTCTTTTTCATCTTGACTCCAGCGTAGGCCAGCTGTAATGGAGAGTTTATCAGTAATTTCGTATGAAGCATTACCAAACAAGGCATAGCTGTTAGTAACATTGTTAGTTGTGTTACCTAAAGTGCTTGGATGATTCGTATCAGTAGTCCAGTCATAAAACATTACTTCTTCATTACCCACTAAAGTACCGTAGGAGAAGCCATGCTCTTGATCAGCAGCATGGAACCAGTATTCAACCGCTTCGTTACGCTTGATGTCTTCTTTCATAAAGAAAGCACCCGCTAACCAGGTAAACTTGTCGCTACCACCTGAAAATCGAAACTCTTGAGATATTTGGCTTGATTCTTCAGCTTTAAGTGATACCCACTCATCATCTGGTTGTAGAGCAGCTAGTTCTTCATCCGAACCAACTGTATTCCAATCACAAGCTACATAATCCCCTCCCCAGGAACCACAGTCTTCAAAACGTTGGGTGTTATCAACTAAACCTGCCGCCGCATTTTCAAAAATACTGTAATCGTTGCTACGGTATGCGGTAATTGAAGTAAGACGACCAAATGAGGTGTCGTAATCAATTTGCATACTTAACGATGTATTTTCCGAATCCTCAACGTTATCAACACGACTTGCATCGTTACGAGGATCTGGGCTGATAAATGCCTCATTACGACCAGCACTATAGCTGATGTGCTTCATACGAGGGGTAGCATCTGTACTTGAATAACCAGCCGAAAATAAAATCTCTAGATCTGAACTTGGTGTAAATAACAACTGACCGCGTGCAGAGTGACGAGATAAATCATCTGCATCCTTACCTGTATGGGTATTTTTTCCGTAGCCCTCACGAGTAACACCACTTAAAGCTAATTTACCTGCAACATTGTCAGATAAAGAGCCAGTTACAAAGCCTTTAAGTTCGTGTGTTCCGTAATCACCTACTGTTGCTTCTACGCTACCTTCCATTTCACCATCTACAGGGCGCTTAGTGATAAAGTTAATCGCGCCACCCACCACGTTTTTACCGTAAAGCGTACCTTGTGGGCCACGAAGTACTTCAACACTTTGTAGATCGTATAAATCCATCGCAGCACCTGTACCACGAGAAATATAAACACCATCAATATACATGCCAACAGCCGCGCCCGCACCAGCACTTTCAATATCGCTACCGATGCCACGCATAAAGAGCTCTGGCTCAGAAGAGTTGTACATATTCATTTGGAAACCAGGTACACGGCTCGAAATGTCAGCTAAGCCTTGTATTTTTTCATCTTTCATTTGATCTTCACCAAATGCAGAAACAGCAATTGGTGTTGATTGTAAACTTTCAACTATATGACGAGCGGTAACAGTAACCACTTCAATTCCGAAGTTATCATCTTTTTTAGCATTTGCAGAATTTTCTTCTGCAATGGTTGGCAAACTAATAACACCAACGGCTAGCATGACACTAAGGGCTACAGGATTTAGAGTTTGTTTGATCTGCGACACTTGTTGTAAGCTCATCTTATTTCTCCATCCCCATTTAGCACAGGGAATAATTGTTTATGTGTTAAGGCTTTTTCTGATGAATTTTATTGTTTACTTATTATTCATCTGTATCCAGACTACGGCAGCCTTGTATATAATAAAAATAATTTATAACACCCAAGCTATACAATAAACATTATACCCAATTAAGATAACAAGCAACGAAAAGACACGCAAAGCCTTTAAAAATAAGAAGGCTGGTGTTTTTAATAATAAAGAAGAAGTAAAGGAAATGTTATTATTTGATAATTTATTATATTTTCTTCACTTAATATAAAAAACCTTTGTTATATCATAGTAGGTATATAGCAATATTTAAAAAGACAGCCACAACAATGCTGTCTAATATTCATTGACCTAGCACCACAATAACGACAACAGCACTACAAGATTTTAAGTCGTTATGTTGTGTTAGACAAAGATTATTTGAACGATTGATTACTTATAGCCAATCAATCGTTCAATTAAGAAAGTGTTAAAATTCTTTTCTGATATTAATGCCAAATGTTCTTGGGCGATTAACAATCAAAGCAAGCGGGTCCTGTAATGAATTAATCCCATCAAATTGGGCACGTTCATCCGTTGCATTTTTAACATACAAAGCAACCGTTAAATCATTGGTAAACGTTAAAGCTGCTCGAAAATCTAGTAGTGTATAAGATTTCAAGTTAACGTTATTTTGACCTCTAAACAATGTATCAACATCACCCCTATAACTAAGGTTCGCGCTTATATCTAAAGATTTATCAGAGATATCACGTTGATAGTTAAGAGAAGCAAACCCCTGCACATCAGGAACATTAGGAATATTATCCCCTTCTAGACCTCGTGAATCGTTATTACCTTCACCTAAGTCAGGTTGATCTTCTGTCAGTTCAGCATTAACAAAAGAAGCACCAAAGTCTAAACTAAAGGCATCATTTATTATCCAATTTGCCTCTAACTCCAATCCATTAATTCGTGCCTTACCTGCGTTGGTAGTAAAAGAGATACCACCGCTATCATCTACGGCTTTGACTTGCATGTCATCCCAAGCGATTGAGTACAAAGCACCGTTTAATCTAAAGGCGTTATCAAACCATTCTGTTTTAAAACCAAACTCTAGGTTCAATAATTCATCAGAACCGTAACCTTTAGGAATGCTATTTTGTGCAAAAGGAATATCAGCCGCGTTTAAGCCACCAACACGAAAACCTTCCGATGCAATAAAATAAACTAAGGCATCATCGGTTGCCTGATACGACAAGCTTGCTTTAAACGTACTACCACTTTCACTAAATTCATTACTTAATTGCTCTGATGCTTCGCCGCCGCCCAAAGGAGCGATAGTTTGCTCGACAGAGCTAAGTTCTGTATCGAAAAAACGTCCACCTAATGTTAATTCAAGCTCGTCAGTAAAGTTATAAACAACTTCACCAAAAATTGACGTTTGTTTCAATTTACTATTATTAGAACGGCCAAAAGTAGTCGTTCCTCCAACAGCTTCGTTATCTAAAGGATCAGCGCTGAATGGCGCAGGTAAACCGGTAATAGGGTCAACAAGTGTTACATGCACTATAAAATCGCTATCCTCTTTCTGCATAAAAGCACCGACAACGAATTGGAAAGGACCATCAGAGAAATCACTTGCATAGCGAACTTCTGCTGTGTCTACAACACGTGATTGCGGTTGTTGTGTTGCGGCTTCACCAAAAGGTTGACCAATAAATCGATTTCCGAAAAAGTATTGTAAAGGCGTTGCATCAAAAGTATATTCAATATCTCGTTCAAAACGGTTGAAGGTACCTGTTAGAGTGCCTTGGTCAAGACTATATTCAGCAGTGATACTACTGACATTAAAATCATCATCCCATGGTGAACGCACGATATCAGTATTAGTTAAATCCTGGGTAGGTGTTACTGAAGGAACGGCTTGAGGATCTCCGTAGGACGCGTTTCCTACTGGCGTAAAACGTGAACTACCTCCAACTTCAGTGTTCTGAGTAAGGTACATAACATCGATCAAAAAATCATCCGTAGGATACCAACGCAATGCAACACGACCACCCGTTGTTTCAGCACTATTTACATCTTTACCACCACCACCAAAAGCCCGAGGATGTTGGTCAATGAATCCGCTGTCATCGTTTCTATAACCAATCACACGCAAGCCAAGTGTATCGTCAATAAGGGGAATATTAACCATGCCACTTATTGCATTATTACCGCCCCCTTCGTGGGTATCAGATAAATCCGCATCAACAAAAGCTTCAAACTCCGACACGTCAGGTTTATTAGATACATATTTAATCAAACCGCTCATTGAGTTTGCGCCATACAAACTGCCTTGTGGGCCTTTTAACACCTCAATCATACTGATATCGACAAGTCGAATGTCGGCATTTCTTCCGCCGCCATCGTTGGCATTACTACCAGTAATTACTGCTTCATCAAAATAGACGCCGACGGTTGAAGGACCTGTAGAATTAACACCACGTATAATATATTTTTTATCGCCTGGACCTAAATCTTGAAACTGTAAACCTGGAATCTTAGTTGCAAAGTCTGTGAATTCTACCGCTCCAGCTTTGGTTAATTGCTCTTCAGTCATGACTTGGATCGTTGTGGGCGCATCTTGTAAAATTACCGAACCTGCTTTACCAGAGATAGTAATTCTTTCAATTTCTTCAGTAGCCTCTACTGCAAAGGTTGGAAAACTGACAACACCTACCGCTAACATAATACTAAAGGCAACGGGGTTTAGTATTATGTTGTTTTTATCCATTTGCTGTGAACTCATATTCTCTCCATCCCTGCTTGCACAAGGATTAATTATTTATATTATAAGATCTTATTTTCGATGAATTTTTTCTATCTTAATTATTCATCTGGCCACAGATTACGGTAGCCTTATACACAATAAAAATAATTTATAATATCTTAGTTATACTATAAAACTTATAGCTAGTGACTTTAGTAAACAATAAAAATGCAAGACAAGCCTTTAAAAAATAAGAAGTATTACTATTTTTCGCAATATATAGCCGTACACTTTTACAGCGTAGAGCAAAGAAAAATTTGCTCTAAAACAATGAGCATATGGAATGAAATGAGGCAGCAATAAAAAAGGCAGCCTTTAGATAGGCTGCCTAGCGCAGTGAGTTAAACAAGCAACTGAAATTAGTATGAAATTTATAATCCCATCAACAAAACCGCCAGAATCCCCATTGGCGCAATGAACTTTATAATGAGTAACCAAGGTTTATGAAAAGAACTTCTAGTGCTAGAAAACTCTTCTTCAACGACCTTAGCTTTCATTACCCAAGCGCAAAATAACACAATTAATAAAGCATTTAGCGGGATCATGATGTTAGCAACGGAATAATCCATTAAATCAAAAATGGTTTTATTTTCTAGCGAATCAATAAAACCTAACGGTTTAAAACCAGACAGTATGTTAAAAGACATTGCCGCTCCCAAACCTAAAATTGCCGAACTAGAAGCTGCAATTACGGTAGATTTAACGCGACTAAATTGATACTTATCAGATAAATACCTAACAATACATTCAAGCATCGACAAGGCTGTAGTTAAGGCAGCACCCGCAAGCAACAAGAAAAATAGTAATGATATCCATTGCCCACCCGCAACTTGACCAAATGCGATTGGCAGTGTTTCAAATATTAACCCGGGCCCGCTTGATGGCTCTAAACCAAAAGCAAAAACAAAAGGGAATATGGCTAAGCCAGCTAATAAAGCAACGGTGGTATCAGCAAAAGCAACCACAAGAACAGAGCGAGGTATAGATATCTCTTTGGATAAATAACCGCCATAGGCCATAACACTGCCAGCCCCAACACCTAAAGAAAAGAAGGCCTGACCCATTGCAGCTAGCACCACATCAGCCGTTATTTTTGACAAATCAGGACTAAATAAGTAGCTAAAACCTTTGGCAAAATCACCGGCAATAGCAGCATAAATAACAAGAAATATTAAAATGACAAATAGCAATGGCATTAAAAATTTAACGCTTTTCTCAAGGCCATCTTTTAAACCACGAGAAATAATAAATGCGCTAAAGGCGATAAAGGCAAGCAACAAAAAAATACTTTTACCGGCAGATCCCGACAATGATTGAAAATAAGATTTTGAGCCTTCACTATCAATATTATTAAAAGTTCCCATTAATGATTGCACGGTATAGTCAACAGTCCAACCTGCAACCACACTATAATAAGACAAAGCAATAAAGGGTATAAGCAAACTTAGCCATCCAATAGCATGCCACGCTGTATTCGCACCATTTTTCTTTACTAACACTTTCATTGAACCAAGCGGATCTTTTCTACCTTGCCTGCCCAATATCAACTCAGCGACCATAATAGGGGCAGCAAAACAAAGCAGCGTTAGTATGTAAACCAAAACAAAAGCGCCACCACCATTAGTGCCAACTACATAGGGAAATCGCCAAATATTACCTAAGCCAACAGCAATGCCAATGGTCGCCATTAAAAAACTTGTTTTAGACGACCAAGTAATACTGCTACTGACACTATTTGAAACACTCATAAGCTATTCCTACTCATTGAAAAAACATATTTATTAATTCTGTTCCACAATTTTGTTGTCCATGTCACAAGTGGGTGATCTTATATAAGGATTGCCGATTATGATAAAAGCGAGCTTCACAAGCATGGATGCTTGTGTAGAGCCCCATGGACGGGTTTATGCGTCTCGCTTGTTTACTCAGCAACACTTAACTACAGCAGAACCAATTATTTATAATTTAGCTGCAATTAAGTAACAGCTAACTTGCGGTTAAATTCTTCTTGCTTGTATGTCTCATTTTCCATGATGTTTTTCAACCGAGCAACAGCATCCCAAACATCAATATAACGTAAATACAATGCTGCTAAACCAAAACGCAATGTATCCGGCGCTCTAAAATCGCCCATAACTCCAGCTGAAATTAACGCCTGCAATATGGCATAACCTTCTTTATGACTGATGGCAATATGACTGCCACGGCGGTCTGCATCTTTAGGGCTAATAATATTAAAATCATATTGAGCGCATTCTTGTTCAATAAGTTGAATTAATAAATCACCCATTTGTTGAGACTTTTCTTGAAGCTTCTGCATATCAGCACGAGCTATCATATCAATACCAATTTCTGAAACCGCTAAACTAATTATGCCCTGTGTGCCCGATAACATTTGATTGATATTATCTGCTGGGCGGTAATCACGTTCAAATGCAAAAGGTTCCGCATGACTATACCAGCCAGTTAACGGCTGCAAAGCTTTACCTTGATGACGTTTAGCACAAAAAACGAATGCAGGGCTACCTGGACCACCATTATAATATTTGTAAGTACAACCTATGGCAAAATCAACATTACAAGCATTAAGATCAATAGGTAATGCGCCACCACTGTGACATAAATCCCATATTGAAATAGCACCACAAGCTTGTGTTTTTTCGGTGATTTTCTTCATGTCAAGTAAGCGGCCTGACTTATAGTGCACTTGGGTAAGACACACTACTGCGACAGAATCATCAATTGCCGCAAGGATTCCTTCTTCTTCCTCAGCAAAAACTATTTCAACACTATTCCCTAACAGTTTTACCAAGCCTTGAACTGTATAGTTGTCGGTTGGGAAATTACTGCCTTCCATCACAATTTTTTTGCGATCTGGATTCAAAGTTAACGCAGCTGACACTACTTTAAAAAGATTTATGCCGGTTGCATCCGTAACAACAACTTCACCTGCATCAGCACCTATTGTTGGTGCTAATATATCTCCAATCGTTTGGCTTAACGTAAACCAATTATGAACATTCCAACTTTTTATTAAGCTTTTACCCCAATGGTCTGTAATTACTTCTTGGGCTTTAGCTAGCGCTTTTTTGGGCATAGCCCCTAAAGAATTACCACTCATATATATGTCATGGTCTGGCAAGCTAAACTCATCTCTAAAACACGCTAAGCTGTCTTGTTGGTCTAATTGTTCACAATCACTTCTACTAATTTTTTTCATTTTATTCTCTCTAAACCGATAGATGGCACAGGGGCTTGTGGTAATGACAGCGAGACTTAGCCGCCGACATTTACTTTTTAATACTTTATAAGGCCAGTCTAACTAAGCCAGCAATAACTTAAAAATAATATAAAATGGTATTTGTATATACTTTTAGTTATAGCTTACCCTTTTGAAATTTCCCGTTTAATGACCTAATTATCAAGGCATTAAAAATATAAAAACCAGTGCTACACTCCTCGGCATAACACTGGTTTTATCAAAGCTAATTTAAGCTTCTCTAAACAATTATTTATTTCTACTAGGCCAAGGTGTTGTCGGCGCTTCAAACGATGGCTCACCTAATACCGGACTTGAGAGTACATAAATACCATGGTTAGTGAACAGCCAAAATAAATTACGATCGTATTCTATATAAACACTGTGAGACAAATTGCCACGGGCATATTCAACCACACGTTCAGTATTAAATGGCGGCACAAAATAGGCAGTAATTTCAGGATTTTTTAAATCACTGACATCAAAGACCTGTAAACCGGCATTATAGAAGTTAAAAGGTAAAATATTATCCTTTGGTGTGCCCGGTTGGGTGTAATAACCGGTGCGTTTAGGACCAAAGCTACCACGGCGTTGACAAAAATCAGTAAATTTAGCCTCAGCTGGTGGTTTAGGACGTGGTAGTACCCCTATTTTCACTGGTTGTTGAGGGTTACTGACATCAATCATGTGTACGTCTTTGTACGGTTCCCAACAATCTTCATTTAAAGGGTAACCACTAAAATAAACAATGCCGGTTTTATCGACTTGAGAAACATCAATAAAGTCACCTTCAGTACCGGCTACACTTGGCGCAAAGTTCATGTGACTAACCACTTTCATATCACTGGGATCTGAAATATCAATCACATAAAATCCTAAACCGCCCATGGCCGCATAACCGTACTTGCCACCTTGCTCGGCAGATTTTGGAATGAACAATGACATACGTGCGCCCATCCAAGAGGTTCGATTACCTGCTCTTGGGTTGGCTTTAAAGACTTCTTCATGCTCTTCGTTAAAAGCAATTTGCCCTGGCACAGTTAATTGATCTAAAAACTTAGGATTACTTGGGTCTGACATATCCCAAGACTGATACCCTGCTGAATATAAATCATTTGGATATTCAGTTAAGGCATAACTTGCATCAGGCGCTGCCGCTACATACATAGTATCGCCACCAAAGTATGCAGGTAAATCACGTACACCCGAACCTTGCTGTTGACCAATAGGGGCATCAGGGTTCTTTATGTCAGTTGTGCGTTGCGACAATAGAGTCCAATCTTTTGGTAATGGACCATTCATTTCATACACTTTAAAGCCTTTTAGATGATTGGCTTTACGAATTTTCTCAACATTGTCAGCTTGTACACGCTTATTTTTTAATAAGCCAAAGCGACGAACTTCAAAAGACTGTACCATGATGTACTTAGCCAGTTTTTCATTCCATTGGATAGAAGCTGCGCCAAACATATCACCCTCGTCGTACGGGTTTTGGTCAACTTCATCAGCACCATTGGCTCCCCAAGTATGGCCACGCGTTAAGAGTAGTTTTGCTTCTTTGGGATTAGTAATATCAAAAATCTTTAAATCACGGCGAACATACTGGTATAAATAACGACGACCATCAAAATCTACGATATTTTGCCAAGTATGAAACGGCTCGACTGTAATAGGATAATAAGCTTCAACGGTCATATTTTTGATGTATTGTTCTGTATCCCAATAATCAAGTTCGCCTTCAAAACGGATGTTATCATGAGCATCACGAGTAGCTACTGGGTGGGTAAATTCACCAGTTGCTTTATTGAGCCCGTAACTTCCTTTAGCAGGATCAACAGGTGTTTTATCAACACTTAAGCTATCGCTGCGTGCTACCCATTTATCTTTGATAACCGCCTTTTCACTAATTTGCCCGTGACTGTTAGCTTCAGTGGAAGCTTCCACTGAAGCTTTAGTAATAGTTTCATCAACACTTTCTGAATCTGCACAAGCAGAAATCATTAATGCACTGCTAACCACTGCACTTAGCGCAAATGGTTTTAACCATAAGTTCAAGCAACGTTTGTTAGAGATGTTCTTTTTTAAAAAACTCATATGTCCTCTCTGGAAAATTATGTCGCGATAGTATTTTCAAGTGAAAGTGTTTCCATTTAAAAACTATAACATTAAATTTGTTAGTTGAGTTTATGAAAACCAGCCATAACTAGACAATAATATTATCAAGTGATGATATAACAATTCAGTTATATCTAACTATATTCATCAAAGAACAAAAAACCAGTTAAAACGTGATGTATATTGAATTTTTTTACTAATCTAAACATTTCAAAAAAATTATTATCTGACATATTTAGCAATTTCAAAGAGACGACTATAAATTACAATTGACAGTTTTTTTCCAACACTCTATTTTAAAAATACTTCTAATTAATTAAAAGCATAAGGATTCACAATGTTTCTAACTCAAAAGCTCTTTAGTAAAATTCAAATAATAATATTTACAATAACGTTGGCGTTAACTTCTAATTTCGCTCATGCCGTGGCAGAGCAAAGCTCTATTTACACCATAACGGTATGGAAAATTCATCCTGGAAAACACGTGGAATTCATTAAGTATATGAAAGAGTGGGAGCAAGTTTATATAGACATAAAGTTGCCGCCAATGAAGTGGTATCGAAAGATTTCAGGTGATAGTTATGATTTTGTCAGCATTAGTCCACCGTTTAATAATGCTAAAGAGCATGAAATGGAAAAAGTTGGCAAAACGCGCGGTTTACCTATTGGTTATAACTACACCCTAAAACTCAACGAATATGTAGATAGTTACACCAGTACTTATGTTGAGGGACCACAGTCAATGGCAGATTTGCTTTCGCAAATAACTGAGTAGTATTTATAAGATTATAAGTACAGCTAAGCCACAGTGAAAACTGTGGCTATTATTACCTATCACCGCACTCTACTGACTAGCTTTTGTATAATACAAACCGATATAAGCAGTGCCTTTCCAAGTATTTAAAACTAAACTGATATCTTCCGTTTGACCTTTCCACTTAGTATCTAGCTTATACTCACCTGTTGCAGCAAAACCACAAAGTAATTCAGGAGAATCTATAGCTTTATCATTATAAATACTTTCCTGTGTTTTTGCCGTGCCATGTGCTTCACTGACAAGGTTTTTAATCGCGTTATAGTTTGTAACACAACTATTAGAATCCTTAGACAAGGATCGATAGTATAAAATATTATCAAGTTTTCCTTGTTCATCAAAAACATATTCTAAGTGAAAATCTAAATCAAACAATCGCGTTTCAAAAGTTAAATTGCGTTGTTTTTCTTCAACTAACTTGTTTGTTTCCTCACTTTTCACTTGTTCAAATGATGCTGACCAATTAATTTTTTTATCAGCTTGGCTAAAATTAGAAAAACTAATAAGCAATGATGCCATTGCTATTAACGCTATATTTTTATGCATACAAACTCCCGTTTATTTATTCAATTATTAATAAGTAGACTCACTACAGTTTATGGAAGTTAGCTATTTTAAAATAATACAAATAAAAGCGCTTATTATAACTAATTTGATATAATATAATTTACCTCTTAGTTTTTTAGTTATCTCTCTTTGGGCTCCAGAATGAACATATTTCCTAGGACGGTATGTTCCCCTGTATAGAAAATCATTTTTAGAACATATACTCAAAGGCGCAAACGTTCCCATTGCGCCACCGAAAGATTATTCAGCATTACCGAGGAGGTATCATTTTCAATTAAAAACAGAAACTTTAGTAGCACCATTAAATCTTTGATAATTAATTCGTTTCTGTCTAGACAAAACCCGACACAAAGTTGTCTCAAACAAAACATATAACCAGCTGTTTTCACTCGATTATCTTGTTTTGTTCATTCTATGTATTTCAGCCAAATAAATGTCTACTTAGCTGGCCAAATTAACTATGCCACTACAGATGCAAGCATAACGCTTAGTGAAGGAGCAGTTTTACCGTTAACTCTTCATACTTTCTTCGAAACTTTTTAGAGATACTCAAATAACAAGTCAGGTTAGGTTATGCTAGATAATATTTTGCACCACCGTTTTAACAGGTAATCATCATGAGCTATTTTAAAAAACACTGTCAATTAATCGAACAAGCTGTTGAAGCCATCCACGACCGTGGATTTTATACCCCTTATCCAGAACACCATAAAGCCTATGGTGAAGATGGTCCGAGCAACGGAGAAAAACAATACCAAAGTCAACTGGGTAAACGCTTTGGCTCCTTAGGAAATAATAATGACAGCGCCCAATGGATCGGTGGCGAACAGTCTCCCTATACCGACGAAGTATTGGGAATCACCTACCCAAGCCATAATGCGGAAACCTGGGTCGCGCGCGCTCAAGCAGTTCGTAAGTGCTGGAAACAAACCTCTGCTGACGACAGGGCTGGTTTACTAGCTGAAGCACTTCATCGTCTCCAGTCACGTTATTTTGAACTTGCCTATGCCACCATGCACACCACAGGTCAGTCATTCATGATGGCATTTCAAGCATCAGGCCCTCATAGTAATGACCGTGCACTAGAAGCCCTTGCACTAACTTGGCATGAACAAAAACGTTTTCCACAAGCCGTAGCTTGGGAAAAACCTATGGGTAAAACCAGCCTTGTGTTGGATAAAAACTATACTGCGGTGCCCAAAGGTGTTGGCTTGGTCATCGGCTGCTCTACTTTTCCGGTTTGGAACACAGTTCCAGGTCTATTTGCCAACCTCGCAGCTGGCAATCCTGTAATCGTTAAACCCCATCCAATGGCCATACTGCCTATTGCTATAGTTGTTGCCACCTTACGTGACGTATTACGTGATAGTGATTTGCCAGACGATATTGTGCAACTAGCAGCCGATACAATCGAGGCACCCATTAGTAAAAGTCTAGCAGAACACCCCCTAATCAAACTCATTGACTTTACCGGTGGCAATGCCTTTGGCGATTACGTAGAAGCACTATCCGGTAAAACCGTTTTCACAGAAAAAGCAGGTGTTAATAGTGTAATTCTAGATTCCGTAACCGATCTAGACGCGGTATTGCAAAACTTAGCCTTTTCACTCTGCCTCTATTCTGGACAAATGTGTACAGCACCACAAAATTTCTTTATACCCGAACAAGGTATACGCGAAGGCGATCAACTTATTGCCTTTGACGAAGTCACACAGCGTTTTCAACAAGCGGTCAATAATATTGTCGACAACCCCAAAATGGGACCAGGTACGCTAGGCACAATACAAAGTCCTGCAACACTAACGCGGGTACAGAATTATGAACAACTCGGTGCCAAAGTATTACGCACACCAGAGCCTGTTGAACAGCCTGGCTTTAAAAACGCCCGTTGTATTTCCCCAGCGATGTTAATAGTTGAAGCGAATCAATCAAATATTTACAGCCAAGAATTATTTGGACCAATTTGCTTTTTGGTGCGTACCAAGGATACTACACAGTCGATCGAATTAGCCGCATCACTGGCTAGTGAAAAAGGCGCTTTGACCTGTGGAGCCTACACAATAGATGAAAAAGTTGAAGATCATATTCGCGATGCGATGGAAGACGCATACACTCAAGTATCCTTCAACTTAACCGGCTTTGTTTGGATTAATCAGGCTGCAGGATTTTCAGATTTTCATGTTTCAGGCGGCAACCCGGCCGGTAATGCCACCTTTGCCAATCCAGAATATGTGATTAAACGGTTTATTTGGGTACAACATCGAAAATTACGCAGTTAATAAGATTTTTTCGATAACCGGTCTGTAAAAAGTTTAGTTAGTTTTTACAGACCGACAACAAAATCTCAGAAAAGTAACTACATTATTTGGGGAAGATCATATTCGATGGTTGTCAATTATTGATTTTGAGAATTTGCTATGAATCAACAAATAACTTACAACGCATTAGTTGACATGATTTTTAAATTTTGATTTGTTACTATGAAAACAGCATATTGAAGTATTAATCAAAAGTGGAATAGAATTGAACTCAAACCAACCAACATTGCTGTGGCACGATTATGAAACATGGGGAATATCACCCAAAGTTGATAAGCCTTCTCAATTTGCGGGGATCAGAACAGATTTAGATCTCAATATCATTGGCGAGCCACAAATGTTTTATTGCCAACCACCGCAAGATTACCTGCCGCATCCTGAAGCGTGTTTAGTTACGGGTATCACCCCGCAAAAAGCACAGCGTGAAGGGTTAACTGAGGCTGAATTTGCTAATAGGATTAACGCGTTATTTAGTGTGGCTAATACCTGTGTGGCCGGTTATAACAATATTCGCTTTGATGACGAAGTATCGCGCTATCTTTTTTATCGTAATTTTTTCGACCCTTATGCCCGTGAATGGCAAAATGGTAATAGTCGTTGGGATATTATTGATATGGTACGTGCGTGCTATGCACTACGTCCTGAAGGCATAAATTGGCCTACTATTGACCGTGACGGTGAAGAGGTCGTGAGCTTTCGTTTAGAATTACTCACTAAAGCCAATGGTATTAGCCATGAATCAGCGCATGATGCTATGAGCGATGTTTATGCCACCATTGCCATGGCTAAATTGATAAAAGATAAACAACCGAAACTTTATGATTTTATTTTTAATTTAAAAAGTAAAAAACAAGTCGCTGAATTGCTTAACGTTGCCGATATGACTCCGGTAGTGCATACCTCTAGTAAAATATCATCATTACACGGTTGTACTAGCTGGTTTGCCCCTATTAGTTATCATCCAGTAAATAAAAATGCGGTAATCTGTGTCGACTTAGCTCAAGATATTGAACCACTATTGAGTTTAACCAGTGAAGAAATTAAAGCACGTTTATATACTCGTTATGACGATTTAGCACCCGATGAAAAACCTATACCCGTTAAGTTAGTTCATATAAATAAATGCCCTGTCATTGCCCCAGCTAAAACATTGTTACCCGAAAATGCACAGCGTTTAGCAATACCACGTGATTATTGTTTAGAAAATTTAGCGTTATTGAAAAAGCATGCTGAGTTAAGAGACAAACTTAGTGATGTTTTTGCTACTAATGATTTTGATAATAGTGATGTTGATGCTGAACAAGCATTATATGGCGGTAACTTCTTTAGTCACAGTGATAAAGCGCAAATGGATATTTTACGCGGCTTATCCCCAGAGCAACTTGGCAGTCATCCGTTTAAATTCCAAGATGAACGATTATCTGTACTGCTAACTCGATACCGAGCACGTAACTATCCTCATACCTTAACGACCGAAGAACAACAGCATTGGCAACAATATTGCCAAAACAAGTTGCAATATGGTGGGAAAGGTATTTTAAGCATGGATGAATTTATGATAAAAATTGAAAACCTCGCGCATGAGCATGAAGAGAATAAGAGCAAAATGTCGGTATTAAAAGCGCTATATGAGTACGTGCAAGGCGGGTAAACCGTTTTTCACTACATTAATTCTTTAGGTGGAAGTTCGCAAAAAAAACATTTTTTTTCTACACTTATAATTCAACCTACTTAATCTTAACTATAAGATAGCTGCTGGGTAACTATGACTATTACCTATAAAAATAAACTTAGCACTCGATTATTTGCACCTTTACTCATTATTTTTGTGCTCATTTTTATTATATTAAGCTTCTATGTTCCAAGTATTACTAAAGATAATGCCATTGAAACCGCAATAAAGTCAGCTGAATCTACGGTTAAACAATACAAAGCTATTCGTGGTTATTACACTAAAAACATAATCAAAAAAATATTACCTATTGCAGATATTAGCCCTGACTATAACCACAAAAATGATGCCAATAAAATCCCATTACCTGCTACGTTTATTCATGAAATCAGTGAAGAATTTACCAAAAAAGGCATAATGACACTAAAATTATACAGTCCATACCCTTTTCCCAACCGTACTAATAGAAAGTTAGATAGTTTTGGTAAAGAAGCTTGGCAAGCATTGAATAAAAAGCCCCAACAAACCTATGCTCAAGTAGAAACCATCAATAATAAAGAAGTGGTGCGTGTGGCACTTGCAGACACTATGACTCAACAAGGTTGCGTCAACTGTCATAACTCTCATCCAACCACCCCAAAAAATGACTGGCGCTTAAACGATGTTCGAGGCGTACTTGAAGTACAAATACCAATTGAACAACAATTAGCAAGTGCTAGCAGCCTAAACACAAACATAGCGTTTGTCATGCTAGCGGCACTTACCGCAACAATAGCACTGCTTTTTATTACCTTTAGAAAGCTCATTTCTGAGCGATTACGCAAAGTATCTAGTGCATTAGAAGAGATAGCTCAAGGCGACGGTGATTTAAGCCAACGATTAGATGAAACACCTAGAGATGAGATTGGTAGCGTTGCTAGTGCTTTCAATCACTTCATTGGCCATTTAGAAAAAACATTGCTCGGTATTAACAAACAAGTTGAACAACTTGGTCAAACAACTCAATCAATGGAAACAATCACCCATGAAACGCAAGAAGGTGCTATAGAGCAACAAAATCTAGCCGATAAGATTGCTAATGCAATGAACGATATGAAGCTTTCAACACAAGAAATGGCAGAAATAGCCGCCAGTACTGCAGAAAACTCACAACAAGCGCAACAAAAATCAACAACAAGCCAAACAATTATTTCAGAAAGTGTGGACTCTGTTGAACAATTATCAATGATGATGCATAAAACTGCTGATGCAGTAAGCAAACTTGAATCTGACAGCCAAAACATTGGCGGCGTACTTGATGTTATTCGTGGTATTGCTGATCAAACTAATTTACTTGCCTTAAACGCCGCCATCGAAGCAGCTAGAGCCGGTGAGCAAGGGAGAGGTTTTGCTGTTGTCGCTGATGAAGTACGTACGCTAGCTAGCAGAACCCAACAATCTACAGAAGAAATTAATAACATGATAGTGCAGCTACAAAATGGTGCAGGATCTGCTGTGAATGCCATCAAGCAAGGTGACGAAAGCATTGCAACAAGTAATAATAAAGCGAGTGAAACCAATACTATCATCAATGAAATGAGCCTCATAATTAATGATATTGAAGCGCAGAACTTACAACTTGCCACTGCCGCCGAGAAACAAGCCGCCGTTAGTAATGAAATTAACCATAATATTGAAACTATTAAAGAGGTATCAACCAATACCAGTGGCAGTAGTCAACAGTTATTAACTATGGCTGAAGAAATTAACATTGCAGTGAGTGCTATTAATCAACAACTACAGCGTTTTACTAAAGGGTAATTGCAAGCTCTTGGAGGTTATGAATCTACTCAAGTTTAGTAGAGCATATCCTTTTTTGCATCACACTATAAGCTCCCGTCTTTTGATTGTTCGTGCTACTATATTGTTCATATCTAAAGCAAATTAACGTATAAAACGATTCAGTATGAAAGAACTTAAAAATATAATATTAATTTCACTTGGTTCTTATCTACTAGCCTTTGGTGTCACCTTTTTCCTGCTCCCCGTTAATATCGCCACAGGCGGCACGCCCGGTATGTCGATTATATTGCATTATCTAACTGATATCCCAACCGCACTTGCCATGGTGTCAATTAATATTCCACTCGTGCTAGCCGGTTTTAAGTTCATTGATTTTAAGTTCGCAGTACGCACCGTTGTTGCCATTATTTTAACCGCAAGCTTTGTTGATCTTTTACCAAGGATAATTTCTTTCCCGCCCATTGATAGTATATTGCTATCAACTATTTACGGCGGTGTGTGTATCGGTGCTGGAATAGCGCTAGTAATGAAAGGTCAGGCATCAGCAGGCGGTACTACAATCGTCGCGAAAATTGTTGCCCGTTATTCATCTTTTAGATCTGCGCAAGTCATTATGTTTTTCGATACGATTATCATTATCGCTGTTGGGATCGTATTCAAAGATATGGAGCTAGCATTGTGGAGCCTAATTGGAATTTATGTCACAACAAAAGTGATTGATAAAATCCTAACAGGTGCGGTATCAGAAAAGGTGGTACATATAATTTCAAATCAAACAGACAGTATTGGACTTGCAATTTCAGAAGAGTTAGGCCGAGACGGCACTATTTTAACGGGTGAAAACTTAATTGCAAAAAAGGAGAAAAAAGTTCTATTGGCGGTAGTTGGTGCTCGTCAAATACCTAAGCTGCAAACAATAGTGTTAACTCACGATGAAAATGCCATTGTTCTTGTTATGGATGCATCAGAGATGATTGGCTCAACGGCACACGCAACAACTTAATCAGCAGTGTGCCCTCTTTTGTGACGCTATTTTCAATACGCACAAATAAACGCGTATTATTGTTTAACGTCATTGAACCAGATCAAGCAGAGAAAATAGCCATGAATAGCAGCATAAAGAAGAGTAGCAATAAACTGCTGCGTTACCAACAAAGCTCCGTTGCTAATATTTTTGATAAAGAAACGCAGCTAATAAAACAAATACAAGCAGATGAACTTAGCCAGTGCTTACTGTTATGGCAAGCCAAAGAAGCGACCTTGGTATTGCCTGCAGGCAGAAAGTGGTTAGAGTCCGAGGCGCTTATAACGGGCTTATTAGTCGATAACTGGCGGTTACATTCACGAAAAACCGGCGGCGCGCCCGTGCCGCAATGTCCGGGCATTATTAATTTATCTCACCTTTACCTTTGGTCAAGTGATACCCCATATTCAATCCCGCAAGCTTATAAAAACTTATGCACTGTTTTGCATGGTTTCTTTCGTCAATTTAACTTAGTGAGTCAAACACACGCAACAGCGTTTTCTTACTGTGATGGTGACTATAATATTAATATAAACGGCAGAAAAATTGTTGGTACTGCACAGCGGGTTATCTTGAAAAAAGGTGGCGGCAAGATAGTATTAGCACAAGCATTTATTCTTATTAATGTGATATTAGCTGAGATCGTAAAGCCGGTTAACTTGTGTTATCAATTATCAGATAAAACGGAGCGGGTAAAAGCGCAAGTGCATACCACTCTTTTCGAACATATTACTGAGCGACCGACAATAGATCAATTATATCAACAGCTAACCCAAGCTTTTGTCGATAGTGCTTTATACCCATGATACTTCAAGATACGAGTTTCAGGATGACTGAGCGATTCATGATCAGGAGCATCTTTTTATTAATGGTTGTTCCATTAAAAATAGATGCAGCTAAGAGCATGATTTGCTCAGTCATCCCCAAAGGGCTGGTTTAGAAATGCTTTATGCTACGTTATTGATTTCGACAAGGAGAATAACCATTCTCTTCAATCAATGCCTTACCTAAAGATGTTTCTAATTCCAGCTGAATCCGGCATATTGAGGTAACATGGGTATATACCCATAAAACAGTCATCAATAAGTGGGCTGATTATTTTCTAAGTGCTAGCCAGTCTTAAGTTTATTGATTTTCGTTTCGGCACACGCAACAATTTAATTAGCGGTGTGCCCTCTTTTGTGACGCTATTTCCATCGATTAAAAAGAGATAGCAGCACCAACATGTAATGCTCTAGGTTGACCACCAAAGAAGCGATATGAGCCAAAAGCATAGTCTGCTCTACTGGCATAGCTTTCATCAGTCAAATTTTCAATTC
>MAAC01018854.1_pt1 | contig 49970 bp, 47 predicted proteins | sample 1115981 | NCBI WGS metagenome assembly MAAC01 (sample SAMN04961126, study PRJNA320927) | seawater metagenome | isolation source: sample BD02T64 sea water enriched with oil for 64 days | place: USA:Gulf of Mexico | collected 2013-07-27 | reverse complement strand
ATCGGTGCAATGGCAATCAAGAACAGGCCGATGGCATCGGTAACAATCCCTAGTATGCCAGGCGCCATCATCACGCTCATGCAGATCTCTGCCGACTTTTTCTTATCCTGAACGTGATAATAAATTTCATAATAGCGTTCGATAAACTGCACCGCATGACTAAACGAACGCGCGACCAGCAATATCGGCACCACCATAATCAGCGGCTCGATGGGATCGCCAAGCCAGCCCACAAAACCGAAGCCCCATATCGCAGCGACAACACTGGTCAACACCGGCACAACGATGCCGACAACATTACGCATATAAAGGAATAATGAAATTAACAGCGCGGCGCCAGTTATTCCAAAAATCTGCAGCATTTGTTTTTCATAAAAGTAGACCCAACCCGTCAATACCGGTTGGCCAGCCACATGGATTTCATGAGCTTCATCACGCTCAGCATCGATGATCTTTTCCTGAACTTCAGCAAACACCACGCCGTAATCAAGCAGGCGCTCAATAAATGTCGCCTGAATAATGGTGGCTTTTTCATCGTGAGAGATAAGAAAGGCACGACTACCGGGTGATTTTTTAACCCTCTCTAAAAACTCGGCCATTTCCGCTTCAGTTTGCGGCGCATGGTCACCCATTAAAGGCTGGCTATCGATACCAAAGGGCGTTGCCTGTGCGTAACGCGCTTTTTCCGTTGTTATCGAAAGAATTTGATCGTGGTCGACACCGGCAATCAAATCGATATTTCGAGTCATATCCCAAACTTTCTGCAAGGTTTCGGGGTTATAAATGGACTCACCATCGGTGCGCTTAATCATCACCGTAACGGTCAGCGGGTTACCAAAGTTAGGATGGTCTTTATAGGTTTGTACAAAGGGATGGGTGCTGGGCAGCAGATCGGAAAAAATTGTTTTCAGCTCCACCTTCTGAATACCAACAGCAAAGAAAATAGTCAGAGCTAAAAAAACCAGCAATGACGCCCAGCGATGTTGTATTACATATCTCGACAGACGGTAGCGTGCAGTCTCCAATTCTTTTCCCCTTCGTGTAACTTTTATTGCAGTAAATTCGACGCCGAACTCTATCATGATTATGTGAGCTCTTCCACATGAATAAAGCTTATAAACAGACCAAAATCCTTGCTATTTCAACAGCTTCTACACTTTTAAAACCAATAAAAAAGACAGATTAATGTCAGTCTATTGACACATAACTGAGAGGATCGCATTTAATTAAAATTAAATTTCACAAGTAAGACCCACAGCGAGTCACATCGACACAGGTGTCAGCATTAAACAGACAAGGGGACCGTATCGATACCGCACATCAGAACTGGAAGGGAGACTAATCTCCAGGAAATTTTTTTATCGTCATAAAACACAAGATGGCGGTCATCAAGACAGAAAACAGTAGCCAATATTTTTTCTCACCGTCGAGCACCACCGCCCCACGCTGAAAGTCGGCACTGACACCGGGAATACTCCACAGGTCGCCACTACCACTGCCGACAATCAACTGAGCCTTCATGCCCTTTTCCATATGCTGGGCTATATCACAGTGTACGAGGTAGGTTTTATTGTCACTCGGTACAATAAATGTTCCAGTCTGACTAAAACCACCGGAAGCCTCCATATGAAACATACCCCGATCATACAAATACTTTGGCAGACCATGGAGCATCCACTGATGGCGCACATCGTCTTCATTACTGAAATTAATGGTAATGCGACTACAGGGCTCTACGCGCCACTCGTGCCGATCGAAACCAAAGGTGCTTGCCGCGTAGGGCTCTGCATAGGCAGTTCCCGCCAAGACAGTGAATTCATATTCGGCGGAGATGGCCTTACAGTCTTCGGGTAATCGATCGCTATTACCGCCCATCACCATGCCTGTGGCATCCATGACCATGCCCGGCATATGATGATGCTGATGATCACTGGCCCCATAGCTCGGTAAAGCAATCAATAGGGCCACCAATAACAGCAAGCGATGAAAGCGGGCTCTAAACATTGGACCGCCCCTTCATCACCCAACTGGCAATGAACCCGACAAACAAACCCGCAATAACAGCGAGAGCAAGCAGCCTTAGGTTCGAAGGGCCGCTAGCTTCGACCCCGGGCAAGAGGGTTGTCGCCCCGGAGCCATCTTCCTGGCGTTGGTAAAAGCCGGGCGTGAGGAAATTTTGCCAGGCCATGCCAAAGGTCATCGGCCAACCGTCGTCCTGCAAAAAACGCTCGTAAACAATGGCGCTAACATTGCCACCGGGGCCAAAACCATTGGTGGTAACACCCCTTTCCTGGTGATCATGTATCAGCCAGACGCCCTCGCCATAACTGTGCAGGCCATCATCTACGGTGGACAGCTCAAGGTCGACTCGCTGTGCCGAGGCAATCCACACCACATCACGGGTAATGCGCGCAGGCTCGGGGTGCTCGACACCATCGTAGTGGCTGATGGTCACCTTGTGACCGTGAGTGTGTATCGCCACGCCCTCACTACCACCGTTGAGTACTCGCAACTTCAGCTTCTCGCCCGGCGCGGTGACGATCAGCGAGTCCTTCGCCGTATAGGGAAACGAGCGCCCATTGAGGGTGTAGTACTCGAAATCTGCCTGACTAATATCGTATTCGCGGTGAATCTGCTGGGTAATTAAACGCGGATCATTCGTCTGCTGAATTTTCGCGCCAAGCTCCTTATCGAGATCCTGATAATGCAGATCGTATTCGCGGTCATATTTTTCTTTTACCGCTACCGAGCTATGGCGTACATAACCATCGCCAATATTGAAGGTTTGCACCCAGTTATTGGGACGATTTTCCTCGATCACAAACATGCCATTCAAACCCATTAAGACATGGGCCTGAACCTCGACATGGCAGTGATAAAACATGGTCCCCGCCTGGCGCGGCTGCATTTCATAGCTGCGCTGTCGACCCGGCATTACCGGCTTTTCGCTAATGACAGGCACCCCATCATTGCCCTCACCACTGGCCGTTTGGAAAGGGTGATCGACACCATGGAAGTGAATGGTATGGGGCATATAGTGGGTATTTTCGAGGGTCACAATGACCTTGTCGCCCTGCTCGACACGAATCGCTGGAGAGGGTAGGCGCAAACCCGGCTGCGCGAGTAGGGACTCAAAATTTTCGGTCGACATGCCGGCCGATTTTGGGGCAAACACCCAGAGCCCGGGCATCACCCCCGGGGCAATGGCGTACTGCGTCACCGGGACATTGAGATCTGGCGAACCGCCATTGAGCTCAAAGACTTCGAGACGAATATGGATTTCATCCGGATCACCGTCGCCATCGAGATCTCGACCCTTAACCACCGCATCGGGCGACAGACGAGATTTCATCAGGGTCATATGACCGACATTGTTGGTGCCTTTGACAAAGGCCGCGACCGCATGGGGGTTATCTGCCAGGCAATTGGAGGAAGCCGAAACATCAACTCCAGCAATTGTCTGCGACTTACGCCAACCCTTGATATCGGGAGGGCAGGCCTCTTCGGTATTGTCACCGGGCACAGCGGGGATCGTTGCCGCCTGCTGCAGATAGCTGCCGGCGCCAAAATTACCCGCGTACCAGACGCGCCAATCTCGGGGATACCACTGCCAGGGTGTTAGCGCCGCAAAAACAAGCAGTAATAAAAGTAACGTTAACGCTCGATAAAACCGTCTCATACTACCTCTTGGCTATGACCGCCTCGCACTACGAGGTGGTTTTACCTTAAAGACAAGACCTCGGCCACCGGCGTAGATAAACACACCACAAGCCGCAAACAGGGCTAGAAAATAGCGAATATAATTGCTGTAACTCACCTGACCCACGGAAAAGGGAAACACAGAGGTGTACTTCAGGCCCGTTTCAAGATGGTGTGCATTGACAATGCCAATATAACCACCGTTCTGAGTAAAGGTATGACGAATATTCATCACACCTTTGTGATAGCGCTGCGGCTCAGCGTAGTAAACCGACGCCGCCTTGATCGCCTCTTCACCACCGAGATCGGCTAGAACTGCGGTAACACCCAGCTCATTCACGTCACGGATGACGCGAAAATCCAACTCCATCTCCCGCAATTCGTCACTGATGTAATCGATGACAAAAATGCTCTCCGTCGCTATGGGAATATCTTCACAAAACTCCTGGGTTGCCCTCTCTCGAGGCAGGTAGCCGGTAAAGTGCGCCTTATACCTATCGATTTTGATAAGACAAACATCGTCTTCAACAGAGACCCCACCGTGGGCAAACACGGTGGACACTCCGCAGGCCGCCCAAACCCAAATCATGCAAGCGATTATGGGTTTTACTACAACTGCAACCTGCCTTACCAACATCGAACAACCCTCTGTCATTATTTTATTTTAGTTCGCACTACTATTAGTTCGCACTACTAAAAGAAGTTAGGCAATACCGCACCACCCACTTCCTGGAAGAATCGCTCACCATTTTCATCATAGTAAAAGATCATACCAGCGAAACGGCTATCCGGGTCGTGAATCAAACCGGTCATGCGATATTGCTCCCACAGTGCATCGGAGGCAACAAGCTCAACATCAACCGTTTGACCCGGCTCAATGGTATCGACAGAGACGGTCAAACCATCTTTGGAAACCATTTCTTCACCTTCGTATATCTCTCCCTCATTAACATCAGGGTTGAGGAAGCGAATATTGGCCGTTAAAAACTCACCAATGCGCAAAGGGCCTTCACTATTATTGGTCAGCTGCAACTGCATACTCAAACTGCGGCCTGCCAGGTCATAAGTGGCGTGATCAACAACAACTTCCAAGCCGCCTGTGGGTATCTCAATCGGTTCAACTTCCACCAAACCCGTCTGCAAAGGAATGGTAATGGGGTATTTGTTTTCTGCCCACAAGTAACCGCCGAGTATTAAAGCCAGGGCTGTGGTGAAAAACAGGCTACTAACCACGAAATCTTTCTTGGTCATCAGTTCGTTGGCACGATCCGAGCCCAACTCACGGATGCGAATAAAACGCGGAATGAACAACTCTTTACGAATCAACCAATACAACAGATAGGCAACACCCATGGCAATCCAGATCAAGTGCCAGGTATAGACGCCATCCAGGCCGTAGGTCTCCAGATCAATGGTCTCACCCGTCAAGGTGGTGATTTCATTGACAAAGGGCGCACCACTGTCATTTTCCGCCACTTCAAGCCAGGTGCCCTTGTCGACCAGTGAACCCGCATCCTTCACGTTCAAGATGGGGTGGACGTGGTAGCGCCCGGCAACCCGTGCGCGCAGTACCGTTTTGTACTCGTAGACCTTGCCCAGAGGGAAAGCCGTAGAGCGCATCATCGGCACACCATTGACCTCGGAGTGCAAACGCAAGAAGGTTGGCCCCGGCACACCGATATTCAGGTAGACCGTTTCCTCAATGCTCGGCATATGCTTGGGCCACCACTCGGAGGTCACCAGCTTGCCCGTTACTGTAACAATATCACCAACCTTGACGTTAAGTGGCTCCACCTTGGTGTCAAACCAGTGAACGGTACGCATGCGCATACTCGCCAACTGCGCTCGCTCACCGTGGGCCAGGGCATCCCCCGCCAGTAGAACCATCACCAGCCCAGCCAGTAAAGTCCTGAGCCCCGTTTTTCCCGCTATTAATTTCATCATTAACTGATTACTCCAACGTCGTCTAAACAATGCGCTTGGTGAATTTATCGAGGCCGTTAATCTTGTAGCCAACCCACAGGAAGGCCGCATAAACCACCATGCCACACAGGGCCGAAAATACCGCGGTCAAAGGTGTCACCGAACCACCAAAGGTACGCAGGGTGGACTCCTCAATAATTCGCAGATATTCAGGGGTTGTCGTTCTGATGTATTGATAACCCATCATATCGGCCACCGACATCAACATGCCATTAAACTCGACAGGCACTTTATAGGGCGCCATGAATGACCAGTTAATGGGATAGACCAGGGCACCAAATAAACCACCACCAATCAGGGTCGACACGATCAGACTACGACTTATAGCCAGCGCGCAATCGAGCAAGATACCTAGGCCGATATAAGTCGACGGAAAGGTGAACGAAAGAGGGAAGTGGGTGAATTCATAAAAATTCAGGTAGCGGCTCAACCAGGAAACTAGGCACAGCAGGGTGGTGACAGCCGTCGCCATAATGGGTAAACGCACGCGCTCCCAAATTCCGTAGGTGAAGGGCGCAATAAACAACAAGAGTGAAAAGGGTGCCACCAGAGGCCACCAGCGACGATCACGCCAGTCGATCCAGTAATCCCAGTCTCCCGCCGTCAAGGTAAACTGAATTTGAATACCGAGCACTAAAAAGGTGAACAGGACGAGAATAATAATGCCATCAAAACGGCGGTACAACTTCATTGCCCTGGGATTATCAAGGGACTTAAGATCAAGCGCTCTGGCTTTGACCTCAGTCTCTGCTAGCCCGCTGGCGTTTGCTTCACTCATAACGATACCTCTCTTGTGCAAAGAATATTTTCAAAGCAATGGAATGGGTTTTGGAGAAAAATTATCCCCGCAAACGAATGGCTTGCGGGGATAATTGGGTGTTGCGGAAGAACCAAGAGCTTTACGCGGCAGGCTGGTAGTCGTCAGCAGTCGTTTCAGCAATAAGACGCGCCATGTTGCCAATTAACTGCATGGCCAATGGTACGAGGAAAAACAAGGACCAGCCGAGGAAGACGAAGCCGTAGTGAATCGGCGCTGCAAACAACTCTTCAGCGTAGAAGAAGGTGTGACCCCACTCATTAAAGCCGTAGTTGGGCATAATCATCAAAATACCGCAGACAACCGCCAGGAAGGGTACGGATATCTTGTTCATATAGGCCGGGATACGGGTGTGAGTCCAGATAAAGGCAGGAATCAGCATGGCCGTCAAGAATGGCAGGGCAAAGTAGAAGATCACAATGTGCGTTGGCGTGAAGTCGGTGTCGCGAATGGTCACCTGGTGCCAGGCCGCGTCGGACTCAACCGCGTTGGAGGCAACGCACCCAGCCCAAATACCCATCACCGTAAAGATGCCGAGTAATTTCCAGTAGCGACTGAGCTCCAGCTCCTTGCTAATACTGCTCGCATCCGTTTCCCGGGTCATCCAGCAATAAACAGAGAGAATGACGGTAAATGAACTCAACAGGATCAACTCACCGTAGAGAACCGGCATCCAGTACTTTTGAAATTCTTCGGAATAGTAATCGGTACCAACGGTGAAGCCCATGGTATCCAGGTAGATACGAATGCCCGTACCTGCCGCAATAACCAACGCCCCAAAAAAGTAGGCGAAACGATTGCGCTTAAAATGTCCGGCAACCTTACTATCATCGCTAGTATCTAAGGCGACGGTTTGAGTATTTTCTTTTGCCATATTGCTGTACCCCTGTCTTTTTGTATTAAACTTGTTTGCATACAGGCCATAAAATTAAAGACCTACACAACACGTGTTATTACTGCTTGGATTGAAATATACGCAGATCAATTGCGCAAACGCAGGGCCAATCATGACAACCATAGTGCAGAAAGTGACACTTCATTTGAAAAGCCTTGTCACTTACAAGCAGAGAACATATTCCAAGATCTAGTGTTTTTTCTGCACAAATCCCATAAGCCATTGATACCAGCGACATAATTATTAAACATAGCAGGCATCACCACGACTTATACCTGTGAGCTGCAGCGGTTCCTCACAAAATTGAACAACTCCAAAAAAATTATTGTTTATCCAATACGAGCTGCAAATGACCACACAAGCCAAACAATCTACAGCCGACGAATTCGAATCCTTCATTTATCTCGCCATCCAGAAAACGCATAACAAGATCAACTTCAGCGAAGAGCTAGAGTCATGCTCCTCTCCAGCCCAGCCATTCCCCTTCAAGTTCTGGAAAAACCTGGCCGACCAAAATTTACTACACCACTTCTTGCCACAGCCTGGCATGACAGATAAAAATCTTCATCCGCTACCCTATAAACAACTGGCCCAAGCCGGCTATATCATGACTCGCACCCATCAATCACTTGGACTGACAATGACCTGGCTGGGTCAACTCCTCAAAAGCTCCTTCCTGTGCCAACTAGGCCACAGTGATCACGCTTATATTGAGTCCATCCTCAATGGCGACTCCATCTGCGCACTCGCCATCTCCGAGCCCCATGTCGGAGCACACCCAAAACACCTAGGCTGCGCCGCCGCCAGGGAAGGAAAGGACTACATCATCAACGGTGAAAAAGCCTTTGTTAGCCATGGCCCCTATGCCGACCGTTTTATTGTGCTTGCCATTACCGAGCAAAACCTCGACCGCAAACACTATTCAGCCTTCCTCGTGCCTGCCGATAACCCAGGTCTAAAGCTCTTACCACCCCAGCCCGTCAAGGGCCTTCAGCCCAGTAGTCACTGCAATGCCGTCTTCTCAAACTGCCGAATACCCTCTACTGCTCTGATAGGCACGAAGGGGCAGGCCTTTGCTGAAATATCGCTACCCATGCGCACCCTCGAAGACGTCTTGATGCTGGCGCCGATTGCCGGTGCGATACAAGCGCAACTCGACTATCTAGCCAAGGCCGGCACAAGCCACCATGACCCCCTGGACACTAATACAATAGGCGAGCTACTCAGCCTGGCAGAATCTGCCAAGGAATTGGGTATACTGACTGCCAGTAAGCTCGATCAACAGACCCGCACACCAGATCTGACATCACTTATTGTCGGCTTCCGGTCACTGGCCAAAGAAGTACAAGCCAGGCTGCTTGAATGGCATGACGAATACCCCGGCCTTGGCGAACTCGCCGCCGATATTGAAACGCTTTGTAATATTGGTCGCCAGGCTACAGCCACCCGTACCAGTGCTTTAGCGCAGCGCTTTCTGTTCGAGCACAAACAACTAGCCTAAGCGGCCAACCGCTGGCAAGCACAGACTTCAATCACAGGTACCAAGCCAGTATGAAAGAACTATATAAAGACAAATTCACATCGGTGGACGATATTCAGCAACGCTTTGAAGCGGCTCAATATATTTGCAGCGAGCAAATCGCCACCTGTGTTTACATCGCCCACAACCTGCAAAAGCCGGTGATGGTCGAGGGACCCGCCGGGGTTGGCAAGACCGAACTCGCCAAAACCACGGCACAAATTCTCGACGTGCCCCTGGTGCGCCTGCAATGCTACGAGGGACTGGATGAATCCAAGGCACTGTACGAGTGGAAATACGCCAAACAGCTACTCTATACCCAGCTTTTAAAAGATAAACTTAGCGAGCTACTGGAGGGTGCTACCGGCCTCGAACAGTCGATGGAGCGCATCCACAGTCACGACGACCTGTTCTTCTCCGAGGCCTTCCTGGAGCCACGCCCCCTCTATAAGGCCCTGCACGAAGAACTCGGCTGCGTGCTGCTAATCGATGAAGTCGACAAGTCCGACCCAGAGTTTGAAGCCTTCTTGCTCGAAGTCTTGTCCGAGTTTCAGGTGACGATTCCCGAACTCGGCACCATCAAGGCGAAAATCAAACCCCTAGTTTTCCTCACCAGCAACAATAGTCGCGAACTGAGCGACGCCCTCAAGCGCCGCTGCTTGCATTTATACGTGCCCTATCCAGACGAAAAGCTGGAAAGCCGTATATTGACCAGCCGCGTGCCCGAACTCTCCGACACCCTGCGCAAAGAGGTTGTCAGCTTCGTGCAACAGGTGCGCGAGCTCGATCTCAAAAAAGTACCGTCGATCTCGGAAACCATCGACTGGGCGAAGACCCTGCTGCTGCTCCACAGCGAGCAGCTCGAGCCGGGCATGGTCAAACAAACGCTCAATGTCCTGCTAAAATTTGAAACTGACATCGACGCCATGGGCGACCACCTGCGCACCTTTATTAACAAGGCCCACAAGCGCTCTGGGCGCTAGACTCATAAGGCGGACGTAGCCATGCAGCAGACTCTCGAAGATTTCTACAAGGTCATCCGTGCGGCGGGCATCAATGTATCGCCGTCGGATACCATTGAGACTAGCCGCACCGTCGCCCTCGTTGGCTATAGTGATCGCAGCATCCTGAAAAATGCCTTTCAGGTCAGCCTGGCAAAATCAGAGACCGATCAAGATCTGGTGGCCGAGTGTTTCGAGCAGTTCTTCAGCTTTGACACTTTCAGTGCGGCCAACGACCCTCACAGCGACAACACGGCCGCCGGCAACGACGAGGCAGACGACCAGCAGCCCCTTAAGAGCGAGCAAAACGAAGCGCCAGAGGCGCAATCTCAGCTCGCCAAGATGTTGATGGAGGGCGACACCGCCAGCCTCGCCACCGAAATGAAGAAAGCCGCACGCGAAGTTGGCCTCACCGACATCTGGTTCTTCACCCAGAAGAGCCTCTACGCGCAGAAAATCATGCAAAAGATGGGCTTGCGCGATCTGCAAAATGACATTGCCGCCATGGGTAATGGCGACTGTCCCTCCAGCATCGCCCAGGCCGGTGAGCTGAGAAATGCCAAAGACTATCTCGCCGAAAGCGTTAAAGACTTCGTCGAACAGCAGCTTTCAATGTACGGGCGCAATGCCACCCGCAACCTGCGTGAAGACCATCTGAAAAGCAGCAAACTATCGAATATCGAGCAGCGCGATTTTCACGTCATGCACGACCTCGTGCGCAAGATGGCGAAACGCCTCAGCACCCAGTATTCGAAAAAGAAAAAACAGGACAAGCGCGGCCAACTCGACTTCCGCAAAACCCTGCGCCGCAATGTCGCCTACGACGGCGTGATGTTTGAAACCTACTGGAAGACCAAATACATCGACAAACCCCGCCTGCTGGTGATGTGCGATATCAGTGGCTCGGTGCAGGCCTATGCGCGCTTTTTATTGCTGTTTTTACACAGCCTCAATGATGTGATGCAGCGTATCGACAGCTATGTCTTTACCGGCAATTTGATACCGGTGAAAGATATTTTTGATAAGTACCCGGTTGAACAGGCGATCGATAAGATCATGGCCGATCACGGCATGGGCGGCTCCGACTACGGCACCACCCTGCTCGATCTCGACGATCAGTGCATGGACAATATCGACAATAAGACTACCGTGTTAATCCTCGGCGATGCCCGCAACAACTTCCTCGCCCCGCGCACCGAAGTAATGCAAACCCTACACCTGCGCGCCAAGCGTGTTATCTGGCTCAACCCCGAACCCACCACCTTCTGGAATGCCGGCGATTCGGTGATGTATAAATACAAGCCCTATTGCCACATGGCCAAAACCTGCAACACCCTCGATCACCTGGAGAGGATGCTCGACGACTTGCTCAAGGCAGCCACTAGCGGTACCTAGCCCACGTCTAATTGCAACTTACTGACAGGCATAAAAAAACACCGGCACAAGGGCCGGTGTTTTTTTATGTACTCTTGCAGGCCCACTCTTATAAATAGAGCGACCCCGCCAGTACTAATTACAGGCTTTTGCTGAGGGCAAAAACAACCGTGCTATCACACCAGTTAGTGCCAAAGCACTCTGACTTATCCAGGTCGGTATCAACCCAGGTCAAGCTAACATCTACGCCTGAGAAGGTCTTGCTCACACCAATGGAGTAATCGGAATAGCTGTCCTCTCCGTCCGACAAAAATGCCTGCTCGGCATCCTTGGCATCGGAGTCTGTAGAACTGAACTCAAAATCGTTGTAGCCGTAGTGCAAGTCAAGGCTGATATCGTTCGACAGGGCAAAGGAGTAATCGCCATAAACATAGTAAAAATCACCCGTCTCCAAATAGTAGTCATTGGAGTAGGCGAAGCCCAGGGTGAAATCACTGACCGATACGCTGGCATAGATCTCGGCGTAATCGTCTTCCGCATCACCGCTCAGCGTGCGCACGGTATCGTCGGTACCGGGGTAATCATAGTAGATAAAGCCCAGGTCATAACTAACAGTGTCACTCAGCTCACCGGCATAACCGACGTAGTAATCCAGCTCTAGACTATTGGCAAAATCAACATTTGATCCCCAGGTACCGACATAGACACCATTGTCGAAGGCGATATCGAAACCACCCTGAACAGCCAACTGAGTATCGGTCTGAGAAATACCGCGAAAACGGTAATCGGAAGTCAGGCTGATATTGCCGCTGACTTCTGCCGCCATGGCAGCAACGGGAGCCGCCGAAACAATGGCCGCCAGCAGTAAATTTTTCTTCATATTTTTCATGCAATTTCCTATATTTTGATTAAAATTAACATTGTTAAGCAGCCGTCATATATAAGCAGCGCAAATCCATTTTACCGGCTCAGTTCTGTTACACGCAGAGGAAATAGCAACTTTAAAAAAAGCGGCCCGACTCATCACAAGCAATAGCACAGCCCCACCCTTCAATTAGCAGCGACCCTCAAATGGAACAAAACAAGATCCACTCTGGTGCAATATAACGCATAAGATCTATTGACGCATCATCTTAGAACAAAAAGCAGGCAATCCAGCACCCAAAGAGGGAAGACTGCTACAATCACTGACAACGTTTCTATCAGCACTCAAGGTCCATCCATGCCTTTGCACCACACCTGCCGCAACACCTTTACCGCCCTGATCTGCTTACTCAGCCTAATTTCTTCCAACCCAGCAATTGCCAGCATTGATGCCCAGTGCGAGCGCATTAGCTCTTTGTTTATTCAACAAATGAATGCAGAAAACCTTATCCGCCAGGATGCCGCCGGTCAAAATAGAATTAAAGCAATCGCCTTGAATTTATGTACTGAAACGGAGCAACGGGTAAAGGAGCAACACAGAGAAGATAAAGCAAAAGCCCTGGAAAACTGGTTTTTTGAGTCCCATCCGGAGAAGGCTGGCAACCGCCGCCTAAAAACAAAGCGCTAGCGCCACAGCAACTCGTCTAACGCCGTCGCCCACTGCCGCTACGGGGTTTCCTGTTGTGCTTGGTGGTAAAGCGCTTAAATCTCTCTCGCCCCTTGCTATCACCCGCCTTCAGATCATCATCAAGGGGAATCAAACAGCCCTCGCCATCACCTATTAGATCGGCCCGCCCGGCCGCTTGTAAATATTCACGAATCAAGGGCCTATTGGCTGGGTCGTGATAGCGCAACAGGGCCTTGTGCAGACGACGCTTGTCGAGATCACGCACCGGGCTAATTTTTTCGCCGCGCTTATAACTGATGCGACGCAGGGGGTTGCGCCCGGAGTGGTACATCGCCGTGGCAGTGGCCATCGGCGATGGGTAGTAGGTTTGCACCTGATCGGCACGAAAGTTATGGCGCTTCAACCACAGGGCCAGCTCCACCATGTCATTCTCGGTGGTGCCCGGGTGTGCCGCAATAAAATAGGGGATCAAGTACTGCTTTTTACCGGCCTTTTTGGTGTATTTTTCAAACATCGCACTGAAGCGTTCATAGCTACCGATGCCGGGCTTCATCATTTTCGACAGCGGCCCATCCTCGGTATGCTCCGGGGCAATTTTCAAATAACCACCGACATGATGGGTCACCAGCTCTTCGACATATTCCGGCGATTCGACCGCCAGGTCGTAGCGCAGGCCCGAGGCAATCAGGACCTTTTTAATGCCGGGTAAATCGCGAGCGCGACGGTATAAATTAATCAGCGGATTGTGGTCGGTGTTGAGGTTGGAGCAAATTCCGGGATAGACACAGGACAGGCGACGGCAGGCGGACTCGATTTCCTGGGTCTTACAGGCGAGGCGATACATATTCGCCGTCGGCCCACCGAGGTCGGAAATCACCCCGGTAAAGCCCGGGGTAAGATCGCGAATATTCTCGATCTCGGCAATGATCGAGTCCTCCGAGCGGCTCTGAATAATGCGCCCCTCGTGCTCGGTGATCGAACAAAAGGTACAGCCGCCAAAGCAGCCGCGCATAATATTCACCGAAAAACGGATCATCTCGTAGGCCGGAATACGTCGCCCCTCGTATTTCGGATGGGGCACTCGCGCAAAGGGCAGAGCAAAAACCTCGTCGATCTCATCGGTGCTCAGGGGTATCGGTGGTGGATTGAGCCACACCTCAACATCGCCATGGCGCTGCACCAGGGCACGGGCATTGCCGGGGTTGGTTTCCAGGTGTAGCACTCGCGATGCGTGGGCATAGAGCACCGGGTCAGTCTTCACTTTGTGGTAGGCCGGCAGGCGGATCACCGAGGTAGCGCGATCGACTTTCTCCCGATAGGGGACAAAATGCAGCACCTGCTCGCCGCTGTCTTCATCACGGCCAACGGAACACTTGCCGCCGGTCGAGGCCGCCTGCTCCTCGACACTATCGTAGGGATTGAGCGGGGTGTCGACCTTGCCGGGAGTGTCTACACGAGTGGAATCGATCAGCGTCCAGCCTTCGGGCAAGTCTTTGCGCAGCACGGCGGTGCCGCGAATATCGGTCACCTGGCTAATATCCTGGCCACGAGATAAGCGCTGGGCGACCTCGGCGATAGCTCGCTCGGCATTGCCGTAAAGCAGGATATCGGCCTGGGCATCGACCAAAATGGAGCGCCTCACCTCGTCCGACCAATAGTCGTAGTGGGCAATACGCCGCAAACTGGCCTCGATGCTACCGAGCACGACCGGCACATCCTTCCAGGCCTCCCGACAGCGCTGACTGTAGACAATCACCGCTCGGTCGGGGCGCTTACCACCCTCATCATCGGGAGAATAAGCATCGTCGCTGCGCACCCGCTTATCGGCGGTGTAGCGATTGATCATCGAGTCCATATTGCCGGCGGCGACACCGAAAAACAGATTGGGCTTGCCGAGGCGCATAAAGTCCTGTTTATTGCGCCAGTCCGGCTGATCAATAATACCGACGCGAAAGCCCTGGGATTCCAGCAGGCGCCCGATCACCGCCATGCCAAAACTCGGGTGGTCAACGTAGGCATCACCAGTAACGACTATCACATCGCAGCTATCCCAGCCCAATTCGTCCATTTCTGCACGACTGGTTGGCAAAAATGCTGCTGTACCGAAACATTCGGCCCAGTATTTAGCGTAGGTAAAGAGGGGAGTGACGGCAGGCATGGCTAAAACACTAGTGGTTCAAAGCGGCATATTAACAGCCGCGTAACAATTAAGCAGTGCCGCCGGTCTGCCCTGGCCGCCGGTCTAACATTCGATACTAGCGAGTGAGCTTAAAAGCGGTATTTGAAATCGACTCGAGTCTCCCAGGAAAGATTGTCCACCTCGGGGTGATAATCCCCGGCTTGAAGAAACTCACTGCGCAAGGCCACAGATAAGCTTTCATCAAACTTATGCTTATACAACAGGATCAGTAAATCGCCCCTGTCATTACCTCCCCCTGGGCCTTTTTCCGGCGCTCTGACCGGACCAAAACTAAACTCAAAACTACTCGCAGCATCCGGATAAATACGGGCGCCGATGCGCGACCAGTTGAGGTTGCTCCACTCACCTATCTTGGGAATAAATTGCCAGACCAACAAATAGGAATATTGTGGCCAGCGCGACCACAGACCGTGCCAACCCTCCTCCGTTTGCGTCGCGGGATCGTCGCCGGACAAATAATAATTACTGACAAACACTTCCGGGCGCCAGGCTAGATCCCGCCAGGTATAGGTAAAATTAAGATCACTCAACCAGCCCCTGGTATCACCCCCACCGCTGCGCTGGCCCCGCTGAGTGGCCAACTCCCAATAGGCACTAAAGGCATCGCTGAGCGATTCCTCAACAATAAAACCGAGAGTATGAAAGTAAACATCCCCTCTGCCAAAACGCGGCTCCTCATGCTTGTACATGTAGTACAAGTCCTTGGGTAGCCAGGGCTGAGATTGATTGCTCATGTAAGCGACGAAGCCCTCTTCATCACTTTCGAGTAATTTTAATTTTTTATTTTTGTCATTGATTAGTAGAGGATCATCATCCGGCGAATAGATGCCTATTAAATCAACATTAAAACCCTCAAATTTGAGACGTGTTTTTATGCCATTAAAACCATAGCTACGCTCCGCATCCAGCGGGCTACTCTCCAGTATCAACAAGCCGTGGCCGTAATACAGTGGAAAACGGCCAAGGGTGACATCGACAAAGCCGTCGAATAAATTGCTGTACTCCACCGACAGCTCATGAAAAATAAACTCATCGACAAAATGATAGCTGTTGAACTGCTTATTGGTCGCATAATTGCGAAACCCCGTCTTCAACCAGGCCTTATAACGAACATTCTCCGATTGCTGCCAGGTCGCCCAAAGGCCGACTATCGTCTCCGAATAATTTAGCTCGGGCAACTTTGTACCCGTATCCAAGGGCAGCTCGTCAATAGCAATGAGTTTAACGCGGACATCACCATCAATATTTAATCTGTCGCCCTGGTAAATATCTGCACGCAAGGGCAAACACAAGCCCACAAGTGACAAGGCCAGGCATAGGACAAACCCTCGCCTGTACAGCATCCTATATTTCATTATCATATTTTTATTATCACACCCTTCCACAGGCAACAATCCAGTAGTAGGCGCTCGTTCCTTCGTTAAATTATTATAAATGCTAACCCAAGCGCGCCACTGGCGGCAGGTAGTCCGGGTCAAGTGCTTTCAGGGGGTGCGAGCCCGAAACCTGCCCCATAAAGGGCGCGAGTACGGAGTAACCCAGCAAGGACTGTAACTTAGGGCTCATCTCACGCACCAATTCACGGGGCAGCGACAAAAAGAAATTTTCAATGGTTCGCGCCCAGGGCTGGCAATATTGATTGGAGAGCGCCTGTCGTGGACCAGCACTCCGATTCTCGCCACCGCGATGCAAGGTATTGCCGGCAAAGACCACGCAGGCGCCAGCGGGCATTTCTAGGGCAATGGCCTGGCTCTGCATACGCGCGGCAAAGCCCCCATCACGCTCGCTACCACCCTTGCGGTAATCACCAGCGATCTCCTCGTCGCTCCACAAATGACTACCCGGGATGATTTCGGTACCACCGTTCTCAGCGCTAAACTCATCGACGGCAATCACCGTCGACAAAGCCACCATGGGTCGCGGGCGGGAAATACTGTAAAACACATCATCGGCGTGCCAGGGCTGGGGTGTCTCACCGGGGTGAATACAAATCGACTGGCTGGTGGTGAGTAAATAGTTGGCCTCGAGGAACTCGTCACAGAGGGCCATAATGCGCCCATCTTCGACGATATCCTGAATCACCTTATCGTAGGCAAGCAGGGAATATATACGTTCGGTTTTATCGCCCTCGAAATTATTGCGCCCCAAAAACTGACCGCTTATGCGCGGAAGTAAGGCCTTGACGGCTAGCAACTGAGCGGGCTGTAAGAAATCCTCGATGATCGTATAGCCCTGGGTTTTGATTTCTGCAATCGCGACTGCCAGCTGCCCTGTCTTCGTATTCATAGTTACAGATGCCCTATTGTAATTATTACGCATCCTGCAGATTTGAGTCCTGTTATAACTCTAGTGCAACTATGCCGAGGTTTCTGACAAACCTCGGCATAGGGTGGTACTTAGACTTTTTCTTGCTTGAAAATAGGTAACCAGTAGAAAAAGCCCACTAGAATCACCATCACCGCATCCATAATTCCCGCCTTGCCGTGACTGCGCAACTTACCCTGTACCAACAACAATTCACCGAGGTGGGCGAAGAAAATAAAGACACCGGCCCACAGCATGTATTGACTCCAGGGCTCGCCCAGTGCGCCAAATAAGGCCAGTAGTGGCAGTGCCCAAAAACCGAGTGTGAGGTATTTGCCGAGGGTAAGAAAAGCTTGCATAAGTGTGCTCCTGTAATACTGATTACCGTAAAAAGAAAATGCCCTACTGGGGAAATAGCGCGCAACTGCGCACAAACCCAACGCGACTAGATGAAACCGTTCAGAAGTGTAGCAATACCCTCCATATCCGACAATCATACTCCACTGCACCGACAAGAATAAAATCCGGTCCAAGCCTTTGCGCACTTCAGCGCTTTGTAAACAATGGCCGCGACCACGCGATAAAGCACAGGGTGGATATACCCGAGGCGCCAAATATCATGCACATCACCAGTATTTGGTAGCGCGCAGCCACCAACGGCGACACGCCCGACAAAATTTGTCCGGTCATCATCCCCGGTAGAGATACCAGTCCGACGGCAAACAGGGAGTTGATAACCGGGATAAACGCCGCTCGGCAAGCGATATTGCGCGCCTCCAACCAGCCAACCCCGCGCCCGGTTTCAGCGTACAGGCGCTCGGCGGCCAGGCTGACCGCGTTCATGGCATTGGCAAAAATCATCCCCGCCAGGGGGATGAAATAACGCGCGCTGTACCAGGGGTCGAGCCCGAGCACACCCTGGGTAACGAGTAGCAAGACCAGGCCACCACCGAGCCCGATAGCCAACAGGGCACGCCAATAGAGTAAATACCGATGTTCCTTAACACTGCCCAGGCCAATCCAGCTAGAGGCAAAAACCATCACCGCCAGTACCGATAGCACCACCCAGCTGCTATCGGCTGCAAACATAAAACTCAGGAAATAACCAACTACAAGTAGCTGCCCAAGCATGCGAATGACGGCATAAAGCGCGTTGCCCGGACCCAGCGACCACCTGTACATTACCACCAGCACCAGCGCCACGGGGACAAATGCCAGTGATAAGGCGCTCAAGGTCAGTGCTTCTACACCGTTGTTCACGGCCCTATAGACTCACAACAAGCGCAGATAGCCCCGAACATCACCTATCAAGCAGCTCAGGCTCCTGAATATTAACTACCTGAACTTGCGCCATACCGACAGATTCACCATGCAACTGCTTCATTAAAGCCTCACCGCGACGCTGGGCAGTGGCAATATTCGCTTCCTTCACATGGCCAAAACCGCGCATAAAGTAAGGTAGGCCGGCAATTTCAACGGCGATATTGAACTTCTCTGATGACGGACTAGATACAGCAAGCAGGGATAATAATTGCTCAATTTGCCCTTCGTAATCAGTAATCAGTGAGCGTTCTTGCCTGCGCTCCTCGCTGCGGCCAAAGACATCCAGTGCCGTGCCGCGTAGAAACTTGAACTTCGCCAGCACCCGGAAGGCCGGCAACATCCACGAGCCGAACTCGCGTTTGAGCAGGTGCCCCGTGTCGGGGTCGCGCTTAGAGAGCAGGGGCGGTGCCAGATGAAAGGTCAGTTTATAGTCGCCGTCAAACTGCTGCTTTAACGACTCAGTAAACTCGCCATCGGTATACAGTCGCGCCACTTCGTACTCATCCTTGTAGGCCAGCAACTTGTGGTAATTGCGGGCCACATTTATGGTTAGCGCCAGCTCTGTGGCACCAAGCTTTTCTTCTACCACCTTTACCTTATCGACCAAAGCTCGGTAGCGCCGAGCATAGGCTCGGCTCTGATACTTGCCTAGTTGGGTGCAGCGATGGGCGACAATGTCCTCCAGGGTTTCAGTTTCAGCGCTTTGTTTTGCAGCTGTGATTTCACCCAGACCGGCGAGATCTTTCACCTTGGCGGGCTGCTCGGCCAAGCGCCGGCCCCATAAAAAGGCTTGTAAATTTGCCGCAACGGCCACACCGTTCAAGGTAATGGCCTGCTCCAGGGCATCCTGACCGAGGGGCAGCAAACCCTTCTGCCAGGCAAAGCCCAATAAAATCAGATTGCTAGTCATAGCATCACCCAACAACGCCGTACCCAGTACCGAGGCATCAAAAAAGTGGGCGTCACGGGTCGCTGCGCCGATCACTCGCGCCATGGCTTGTTCGGGAAAGGGCGCATCCGGGTCCTGGGTGAAATCTGCAGTGGGCGAGCCATGATTATTGACGATGGCCACCGCCGTCGAGCTATCGAGACAGTTGAGGGAAGCCTGAGCCGATGACACCACCATATCGGCACCTAGCATCAACTGGCCCTTGCCGGCCGGCACCCTCACCCCATGTAGATCATCCTGCGTATTGGCGATGCGTACATGGCTGCTCACGGCGCCAAACTTTTGCGCCAGGCCGGTCTGAGTCAATACCGCGACCCCCTTGCCTTCGATATGGGCCGCCATGCCAATGATGGAGCCGATGGTTAACACCCCCATACCGCCGACGCCGGTGAGCAGTATATTGTAGGGTTCATCGAGTGCCGCGCTATTGACTGGCGCCGCGGGCAAGTCCGGAAAAGACTGATCGGCAGACACAGCCAAGGGTTTGTGCAGGGAAGCGCCCCTTACGGTGACAAAGCTTGGGCAAAAACCCTTCAAACAGGTGAAGTCCTTGTTACAGGCATTTTGGTCGATCACCCGCTTGCGACCGAGTTCCGTTTCCTTCGGTGCCACGGCGAGGCAGTTCGACTGCACGCCGCAATCGCCGCAACCCTCGCAAACCCCGGAGTTGATAAAGACGCGCTTATCCGGATCTTCCAGCAAACCGCGCTTGCGACGGCGGCGCTTTTCGGTGGCGCAGGTCTGCTCGTAAATAATCACGCTGGTGCCATCCAGCTCCCGCAGGGCTTTTTGTATGGCAGTAAAACTGTCGCGATGATCAACACTCAGCCCCGCAAATTTGGGAAAATCGCTGGCGTATTTCTCCGGTAGATCACTCACCACGGCGATGCGTTTAACACCCTCGCCCTTGAGCTGATAGACCATCTGCTCAACCGTCAAACTACCATCGACATGCTGACCGCCGGTCATTGCCACGGCATCGTTATAGAGGATTTTATAGGTGATATTGGCACCGGAGGCGATGGCCGCACGAATCGCGAGAATGCCCGAGTGGAAATAGGTACCGTCACCAATATTTTGAAATACATGCCGAGTATTGGTAAACGGCGCCTGGCCTATCCACGACGCTCCCTCACCACCCATTTGCGTGAAGGTCTCGGTATCCCTATCCATCCAGGTCACCATAAAGTGGCAACCAATACCCGCCAGGGCGCGGCTACCTTCCGGCACTTTGGTGGAGGTGTTGTGGGGGCAACCGGCACAAAACCAGGGCTTGCGCTGGGGTAAGTTAGCCCCCGGCTCGGCAGATGAGGTTTTGTTTCTCGAAACTGAACTGGGTAGTGCCAGCGAGACTGGCTCAACCAGTTTAGCCAGTCGTGAGGCAAGCGCTGTGCCGACATCACCGGCACTCAGCTCGGCAATCGTACTCAGCAGTGCAACACCGCTCTCATCCTGCTTACCGACAACCCTCGGGCGCTGATCATCCGCCAAGGCATAGAGCAGGCTTTTTAACTGATCTTCGACCAGTGGCCGCTTTTCCTCAACCACGAGAATTTCTTCCAGCCCCGCAGCAAACTCGCCAATGCTCTGGGGCTCGAGGGGCCAGCTCATCGCAACCTTATAAACCTGCAGGCCAATGGCCTCGCGCTTTGCCTCATCGATACCAAGATCGGCCAGGGCATGTAGCACTTCAAAATAGGCCTTACCGGTGGCGACGATGCCAAAGCGTGGCTGGCTACAATCGAGCATTACCCTGTCGATACGATTGGCGCGGGCAAAGGCCAGAGCGGCGCGGATTTTGTGCTGTTGCAGGCGCTCTTCCTGTTCCAAAAAGGGATCTGGCCAGCGGCTATGGACACCGCTTGCGGGCATAGTAAAGTCGTCCGGCTCAACCAGCTGCAGGCGCTCGGGGTTCATATCGGCGGCAATGGCCGCGTCCATATTTTCGGCGGTGACCTTCATGCCCACCCAGCAGCCGCTGAAACGCGACATGGCCCAGCCAATCAAACCGAAATCGAGAACATCCTGCACCCCGGCCGGATTCAAGACCGGCATGGAGGCACCGACAAACATCGGCTCGCTCTGATAGGCCAGGGTCGAGGACTTGGCCATGTGATCGTCGCCCACCACCGCCAACACACCCCCGAATTGGCTAGCCCCGGTATTATTGGCGTGCTTAATGGCATCCATCGCCCGGTCGAGGCCCGGCCCCTTGCCGTACCACAGACCGAAGACACCGTCGTATTTCGCCTCGGGAAAAAGATTGACCTGTTGACTACCCATCAACGCCGTGGCGGCCAACTCCTCGTTAACACCGGGCTGAAAGTGGATATCATATTGCTTGAGAAAACTATCGGCACGCCACAAGGCATTGTCATAACCGCCAATCGGCGAACCGCGATAACCGGAAATAAAGCCCGCTGTCTTCAGCCCCTTGGCCCTATCGCGCTGACTCTGCAGTATCGGCAAACGCACCAGCGCCTCAATGCCTGTCAGGTAAGCCCTGCCCATGGTGCAGGTATATTTATCATCTAGCGATACAGCCAAGGGAGGGCTCTCCTAATACGTTGTCATCAGCGGATCTATAAAACAGGCGAATTATAAGCTCAGGGGCTCATTCGCCGTCTATTGATTACAGGGGCAAGAAAGGAAGTATAACAAGCAGCTTACATATTGTTGGTATTGCGATGTCGAGATAAAAACCCGTTATACAAATCGAGTAAGAATGGCAGAGCGGTTCAAGCAGCAAGGTTGAAGGGCAAAAAAAGCAATACAGCAGGATTTAACGGGGGGGGAGAACCTCGAGATGAGAGGTGTCGACCGGCTCTACATCAACAGAGCGTTTTTCATCTTCACGCAAAATGTCACCACCACCGGGCTCAAGTGCCAGCGCGCTGACATCAACCTCTGCAGCTGTAACGTTAGCACGCTCATCGGGGCGCAAGACATCGCTACCGGCCGGAGCCAGAGACAGACCGCCCTCGGTCTTACTTTGCTCGGCGGGAGAAATCGAAGCTGGCGAGGACTCAGCTGCAACTTGTGCCACTGGGCTATCTACTACCTTAGCCGAGCGCAATTCGGCAAGCGCGCCAATCTTTAACAAAGCCTGTTGGTATTTTTTTGCGCTGACCTCATCCAGGTTGCGTCGAATGGCCGTCGGGCGACCCGAAAACAACTGTTCAACCTGCCCCGCTTCAAGCTTAAACAAACCCGCCAAGCGTACTTTGACCTCGACGACGGTCTGGCCCGCAACGATGTCACCACGGAAAAAAACATCAAACAGTTGATCACTCACTTGCAGTACTCCGCACCCAGCCAACAATCCTCCTATTATTTATTAGCTCAGCGGGTATTTCAGTCACCCGGTTCTCACTTCCCAGCCACAGCGGCAAGATTCTGCCAGGCGAGCAGAGCCCAAACCCCCGCAAACAGCACCATACTGAGCATCACTGCCGCCGACGCCTGGTCTTTGGCCCGCCCCGCCAACTCGGCTTTTTCGGGTGAAACTAAATCTACCACGGCCTCAATAGCCGAGTTGAGTAACTCTGCGATCAGTACGATGAACATGGCACCAAAGAGGAGGGCCAGATCCTGCCCCGAGGCCGCGATATAAAAACCCAGGGGGGACAGAGCGACCCCCAAAAACACCTCGACCCGAAACGCCTCTTCATAGCGAAAACAGGACTTTAAACCTTGTATGGAAAACCCCGTTGCAGCAATCAGACGACGGTACAACAAAGACGTAAAGCCACCTTCGGTTTTATGCATCAGCAATTTACCCACCTGCGTATTTGAATGATTAGTTGCGCTATTAGTTGGACAAGCTCGTTATCTGACAGCAAATTAAGGCATCAAACGTAGGCTAGGACGTAGAATTGATACGCTGATCCATCTCCAGCGCCGGCGAGGCCTCTCGCGGTCTGCCGACTAGCCGCGCCGGCACTCCGGCCACTGTGGTGTGGGGGCTAACCGACTCAAGCACCAAGGTACCCGCGCCTATTTTAGCGCCCTCGCCAACTTCGATATTGCCGAGGATTTTTGCCCCCGAAGCAATCAGCACGCCACTGCGAATTTTTGGATGGCGATCCCCACTTTCACTGCCAATACCACCGAGAGTAACGGCGTGGAGCATGGAAACATCGTCTTCAACAACAGCGGTTTCACCAACGACCAGACCTGTGGCGTGGTCAACCATAATCCCACCGCCTATTTGCGCCCCCGGATGAATATCTACCATAAACACCTCTGCACAGAGGCTTTGCAGGTGTACGGCCAGAGCCTGGCGATTATTGAGCCATAGATAATGAGCGACACGGTGCACCTGCAGGGCGTGAAAGCCTTTGAAATAGAGCAGGGGCATGGCGTACTTGTTACAGGCCGGATCGCGCTCGCGATAGGCGAGTAAATCCCGTTGCATTTTTTCGCCGATGCGCCTATCGCTTTCAAGCGCTTCGGCAAACACCTGTCGAATAGCCAGTTTCGATAGCGCCATATTGCCGAGGATTTCGGCCAGGTTGTAGCCCAGAGCCGCTTCAAGAGAGTCGTGGCTCAGTATTGCCGCGTGAAAAAAACTCGCCAGCACCGGTTCATCTGTAGAAAAACCTCGAGCTTCGGCGAGAATTTCCCGCCATAACTTTTCAGGCTGGAGCGTCATAGGAAGGTACCACTCGTAGTGTCAGCGCCAATCGTTACAAAGGGCGAAATATGGCCGAAAGGCACCATAGATTCAACACTTCAGCACGATAAAACGTGAATATATCTCATCCAGATTTTCGAGAATCGCCCCCTGCAGGCAGATATCGGTGTTTTCGATGAGTTCCCTCAGCACCTGCGGAGTCAGTTCCGCTTCGCAGATACTGGCCACCGGTCGAAAACTCAAATGCCAGGGTTCGGCGGCCACGCCATCGGTATTTTTGCCACTGTAGGGGCGAAAAAAACCCGTTTCGCCGGAAGCGATCACTTCATCGAGAAAGCGGGAACAGTGATAAAAAGGCCCACTCGGTGCGTACTCCTCTGGGCTCAACTGCAATCGATAAGCGTCACTCACGGCCCCGCTGTCCCAGATGTCCATATCGCTGCCCCAATGATGGCGAGATGCCCCCGGCAAGGCCGACCAGCGCAATATCGCAAAAACCTGCTCACTCTTACTCATGTCCCCCAATACCAGGGACTGTCCCTCACCATCGACTACGGGCCTCTCACCTCGCGCCTTGGCATTCCAGATCGCCAACTGTCGCTCAAAGGCCCGAAAGCCACTGGCAAGGCGCAGGCTTATGCCCTCTTTAGACGCTCGGTCAACTAACTGTAGGTAGGGCTCCACCACATCACCGTGGAGCCAGTGACCGGGGAAGAGCTCGCGAAGATGGTTTTGCGAGCGACCGGTTAATTGCTCCAAGTTCAATGGAACTATGTTTAACGATAATGGGCTCATAGTCCTCACAACTTACTGACCATCTCTGGCCAGGGGCAGCCTATTTACAACGAGGCAATTGGCTGAGAGCGAGCGTCAAAATGACCCGCCTCAAATTGCCGTACAAAAAATCAGCGCGGGCAGTTCTAAAGGCGTTTCTTTTACCACCAGCAAAGCCCCCGTAGGCCTCCGGCAGCAATTCGTTTTATACTTGCGCAAAGAATGACTAATGACACATACCATGAAAGAAGAAATTGACCAATTCAAAGCAGCCTATGAGCTAATTGTTACATTTTTTGTCACCTATAGCTTCCAGCTTATTGGTGCGCTGATTATCTTATCGATCGGCCTACTCGTCTCTAACCGCGTCGCACAACTCGTCAGACGAACTTGTGACAAACACGGGCTTGACATCACCCTCAGTCACTTCCTCAGTAGCTGTACAAAAGTCCTTATCATCATTGCCGTTGCCGTCATATGCCTGGGCAAAATCGGCATCAGTGTGACGCCATTTATCGCCGCCATTGGTGCAATGGCTCTGGGTGCGGGGCTGGCAATGCAGGGCTTATTGTCCAATTACGGCGCCGGTTTGAATATTATTATCACCCGCCCCTTCATCGTCGGCGACACCATCACCGTACAGAGCGTCACCGGCATAGTTAAAGAGGTGCGCCTGGCATATACCATTCTCAATGACGAGGATGACGTCACCATTATGATCCCCAACCGTCATATCGTTGGCGAGATTATTCACAACTCCAATTCTTTTAAAATCGTCGAGAGCACAGTGGCTGTAGCCTACAGCAGTGATATCCAGCAAGTGAAGAACATCATTCAAGCCGCACTGCACGAGCTTGGCATCGACAAAAATCGACCACCACAAGTCGGCATTGATGAGTTTGGCGATAGCGGTATTAACTTCGGCATACGCTATTGGCTACCCACTAATAAATATCATCAGCTTCGCTTTAGCGTCAATGACCACCTCTACTCCGCATTACAGGCTGCCGGCATTGATATACCCTTGCCACAGCGTGAAATCCGCCTGCTCAATAACGGCACAAGTGATTCCCTCAAAAAACAATCGCATCTATGAAAATGAAGACAATGGCACGCTCAGAAAGCAAACGCTCCTCTCGTCGCAACTCTTCATCCAGAGCTTCCGGGACCCACCAGAAAAGAACCCGCTTAATTCAGATCCTCGGCGTTGCCCTCGCTCTATCTCTATTAATAAACCTACTTGTGGCCATCGCTCTGGGCAGCTATGCCCGTAAAGCCAGGCTATTATCGGGCGTCAGCAGTAGCTTGCGACTACAGCTTAGCGATAACGCTGAACAGTCAGCACGTAATATGCGTCAAATACAAACTCTCGAAAATGAAATAAAGGAGCTCACGCTCAATCGATTGCCCGGCCTAACAGGCCTGAACTACGACGAAGTACTTAACATCGGCAAACAATATGTAAAAAATATCGTCTTTACGCGCACCGGCAAAAAAGGCGCCCGTTTGTATGAATATAAAATAGTACTTGAAAACCACGACGCCGCTTTACAGCCGGCATTTAAAATTATTTTATTTGATCGTAGCGGCGTACAGGTTGGCATGTCTGAACTGAGCCATGACTCCGAGCAGGGGGTCATGACTCGCCTCGACCAGGACGAGGTTCGCGTACATTACTCGGTTGTGAGATTACCGGATAATTCCGAGCCCGAATATTTTCAGGTTATTTTACTCTAAGCACCAACACGGGAAGCCGGCGTACCAGAATTGCGCTGGACAGCCTCACTTCGGCTTATAATTTCGATCTATCGCCTGTTGTAAAGCATCGGCATTAAAGGGCTTACCAATAACCTCGCTGACACCAGCCGCGATGGCATCACCTTTGGAGTCTTCCTCACTCTGCGTCGTCACCATAACAATGGGTAATTCGTCGATAGGATGGGTCTCACGTATTATTCGCGTCAGGTCGATACCGGAAATAAGTGGCATATTCATATCGGTAAAGACAAATTCAGGGGCATCTTTCTCAATATTCTTTAGAGCCGTTTCGGGGAATTCAAACAATTTAAATTCATAACCGAGTTTGTGTAAGGCACTGCGGTAGATATTCAAAATCATCCTGGAGTCATCGATGGCATAGACCAGGGTTTTAGTTTTTGGCTCAGGCTGCTGCTCGGGTTGAATAAAGCTCAGTAAATCGCCCCTATCATTCTTCGCCAAAATTACATTGAAAAACTTAACCACATCACTGTGGGCCTGCTCACGGATATAGGTAAACAAGGCATCTCTTATCTCCTCTTCAACCAATAAATCGAGGAAAATATTATCCGACTCCGACTCGATAATCGCCGCAATAATCTTGCCACTATCGAACACCGACGAGTGCAGTAAATTCTTAACCCCTACCCCCAGCATCCGTGAATAGTTGTTATTAATGGCTCTTGAGGCGGCAAGACGCACATTGTCGTCCTTGTCATTCAGACCCTCGGCAAGAGCGAGAGCAACTTTCTGGCTGGGCAATCTGCCCAGGGCTTCATAGGCCGCAAAGCGGATATTGGCATCCGCAGGGAGACTGTGCAGTAGGTTTTTGATTGGCTTAACAGCACTTTCATCAAAGATATCACCGAGCACATTGAGGGTGTGGACCACCAGGTCGGTATCATCGCTAGTGAGGTTTTCAATAATAACCGGAATGGCCTTTTCACCCATTTTAGTGAGCTTGGCCTTACCGTAATTTCTGACGTGAGTTATATGAGAAGCCAGTGTTTCACTGAGCTTTTCAATACAAAATTGATCCTGAATTTCGGCGAATTGATCGAGGATGAAGCTGTCAAACTCGCTGTCCGTACCCATCCTCTCGCTCAACAACTGCACGGCCTCGTGGGAACCGACACTGCCCAGAGCGCTAATGGCAGCCGCAATAATGTCGCGATTAGAGGCATAGAGGTAGTCGGCGAGGTTTTTCGGGTTATGACAAAAACCAATTTTTGCGATGGCTCCCAGCATCGCAATCAGTACAGATTCATCCGATACCGAGGCCAGTTTCGTCTCCAGGCCCAAAATTGCCGACTCTAACCCCAGCGCCTCAATGCAGTGGACATAGTAGGCAATTTCGCTAACCTCATCACTGCTCGCCAGTATTTCTACCAACATGTCTGGGCTGGCGAGCACCTGCTCAAACAATAGGTCTTCAAGTAGAGGGTATGCAACTGCGGCGGCCCTATGCTCTGCGATAAAACGCGCCAGGTAGACGATTAAATTGGCATCCATTCGACTCAGCTCACGAATCGCATCGTTGACGGCTTCTTTATTAGGCTCCCCGACCAGATCGGTCAGCCAAACACCAACGCCTTCACCATCACCACTGGCAATCACACCGCGCAGCTGGTTTAGAATTGCCTCTACATTATTTGACATTTACACCCCGAAGACATTTAAGCTATCTATCTAGATAAACCTTATATCCTTTATTATTTATATATCAGACGACGGGGCATCCTCACTCCGCCACAAACTAACAGGCACCTAGACTAGTAGTAATACCCTTAAATATCAGTGCACTGGTTCACAGTCACATCAGCACTGACAGAGACTTCACTTACTGGCGATGGTAGGAGGTGAGAATGATGACTAAAAAGTCTCGCAGCAGGTAATAATTGCATCAGTAGTGGGGTGGCCTTTCCTGTACAGATGCTTCCTCGAGGGGGCTCTGGCTTACCTCCTGTAACCGTTGCATCAAGTAACGGCAAGTTTGCTCAAGCCTATCAATGCTCTCTTGCTGACGGCAAACGACATCGTTGAGGGCTTTGACGATATCCTCCTGATAGGCCAGCTTGATTTCTAGTTCGGTACAACGTTGGTCACTCATAATTTACTCATTGAAACGTGCATCACTCACCTGGTAGGTCAGCTATTGGGGTAGGGCAAAATCGCCACTTTCCAGTATTGTAATAGGCACGGGCCACCAGCCAGAGCGCACCTTTGTCTCTAGCTCGTAGCGCAGCACGCGCCCCGGCTTATCCAGCAGAGAAGATATCAGGCGCAGGCCGGCCAGAATATTCGTTGAAGCCTCAACTTGCACGGTGATTTCGGAGTAGCCAGGGATAGCCGACATTTTCCCACTCACACCCTTGACTACCTTTTCATCGTTGAGCTTTAAGGTATAGGACATACCCGAGATGCTCAGACTCGAGCTATTGGGGTTAATAATTTTCAGATCGACTCGAAAACGCTGTTCAAACCCATGGGACGATAGGGCCTCTATCTTCACCAAATGCACCGCGGGCTGTTCATAGGCCTGGTCAAACAACGCGCAAGACGATAGCAATACAAGCAGCCAGATAAACAAGCCTCGTTGCACGCCCCTCTTTCCGAGTCCACTCACTGCGCTAATCCTCCACGTCGGGCTCGAAAAACAGCCACTGCACCTGGGGGAAACGCTGTCTAAATAAGGCCTCTGTACGATTAATATCGCCCACTAACTCTTCGGCTCCATCCATCACTGCCATTTTCGCCTTCACAGCCACCATCACATCATTACCCAATTGTAAGGTTAGTAGATTAAACACTTTATCGACAGTCGCTTCATTTTCCAGAAATGCCAGCATCTCCAAGCGAGTATGGGCCTCAACACCCTGGCCCACCAGCAGGGCCTTAATCTCTATGCCTATCAACACCGCGACCACTATCAATAACAAACCAATCGCGATACTACCCCAGGCATCATAGATGGGATTGTCGGTGGCAATGGCCACCAGCAAGGCCACTGTGGCCACACTCAGTCCCATTAAGGCTGCCAGCTCCTCACCGAACACCACCATCAGGTCGCTGTGGCGGGTATCGCGAAACCAACGCCAGTAGCTTTGGCCCGCGGGGCGAATTTTATTGATCTCCCCCATGCAAGCCAACAGCGACAGGCCCTCAACCACCATCGCAAACACCAGCACGCCAACCGCCAGCCAGGGCGAATTCAGCGCCTCGGGCTGTTGTAGCTTGTGCCAACCCTCATAGATCGAAAACACGCCACCCAGGCTAAAGAGCATCAGGGCCACCAGGAATGACCAAAAATAGATCTCTTTACCAAAGCCCAGTGGGTAATCTGGAGACGGTGGCCGCTTGGCCTTTTTTATACCCAGTAACAACAACAGCTGATTGCTACAGTCCGCAAGCGAGTGGATGGCTTCGGCCAGCATCGCTCCGGAGCCGGTGACCCATGCTGCGAAACCCTTAGCTATGGCAATAGTGCCATTGGCGAACAAGGCATAGAAAATACTTTTTAGCGGATCCGCACCTTGGGACATATTTTCCTTAAGCATTGAATTATTGACAACAGGGCGCATCTTAATAGACTCAAGGCTTATCACGCCATCACCAAGAGGAGTTTTACGTGTTACGCATCGGCCTATTTCTCGCGACTAATATCGCTGTACTCGTACTGGTCACTGCCTTTTTTGAAATTTTTGGCCTGCAACAGTATCTCGCCGCTCAGGGCGTACACACCAACACCACCGCCCTACTTGTAATGTGTGCCGTATTTGGCTTCGCCGGCTCGCTTATTTCCCTGTTGATGTCGAAATGGATGGCCAAACGTAGCACCGGTACGCAAATTATCAGCGAGCCCTCTAATGCCGACGAGCGTTGGCTGCTAGAAACCGTCGCCGATCTGGCCCGCAAAGCCGATATCGGCATGCCCGAGGTGGGTATTTTTCAAGCCCAGCAGTCCAACGCCTTCGCCACCGGCTGGAACAAGAACAATGCCCTGGTTGCCGTCAGCACAGAGCTGTTTAACCGCTTCAATAAAGATGAAATAAAGGCGGTGCTGGCCCATGAAATTGGCCATATCGCCAATGGGGACATGATCACCCTGACCCTGATTCAGGGTGTGGTGAATACCTTTGTGATGTTTTTTGCTCGTATTATTGGCTCGATAATCGACAAGGCGGTGTTCAAAAATGATCGTCCCGGCATCGCTTATTTCGTCACCGTAATGGTCCTACAGGTGGTGCTTGGCATTCTTGCCTCCACCATTGTCATGGCCTTTTCACGCTGGCGCGAGTACCGCGCCGACGCCGCCGGTGCCCACCTGGCCACTCGCACCGCCATGATCGGCGCCCTGCAAAAACTGCAGGCTGAAACCCAGGCCCAAATGCCCAGTGAAATGCCCAATACCATGACGGCGTTGTGTATTTCCTCGGGCTGGAAGCAGCACATCAGCAGGCTTTTTATGTCCCACCCGCCCCTGGAGGAGCGTATCGACGCTCTGCGGCGGGGCATTTAACTTGTCTGCAAAAAAGCTCTACCCGCTACTACTTTGCGCCGTCGACGAAATCCCCAGCGACGGTGCAAAGGGCTTTCAACTGGACAAACTCAACAGTATTTTTGCCGTTCGCAAGGACAATTCGCTCTACCTCTATCGCAACCGCTGCCCCCACGCCCGCCTCGAACTCAACTGGATGCCCGACCGCTTTCTCGACAGAAACCGCGACTACATACTCTGTGCCGCTCACGGCGCACTGTTTGAGATCGACAGCGGCGACTGTGTCTACGGCCCCTGCCCCGGCACCCGACTTAGCCCTGTGGCCCACACCATTATTGATGGCCAGTTGTATCTGAGCGAAGATCCCCTCGACCCTCAGGAGTAGGCCTGGCGATTGACTATTCGACAGGGCCTGTATGCAATACAATCCCTTCGCTAACGAATCCCCCCCCTACCTATACAAAGGAATTTCATCATGAGTAAAGTAGAAGATCACCTCGCCATTCGTGAACTGGCCGCCCGCTACAACCGCGCTTTCGATTACGGTAACCCCGAAGCCTGGGTTCAGTGCTTTACCGAAGATGGCAGCTTCGAAATGGGTAGCAAGAAATTGGCTGCCGGCCACACCGACCTGCTTGCCTTCGCGCAAAAAATGATCCCCACCATGAAAGTGAAGCATTGCACCACTGACGCCATCGTTGAAGTTGACGGCGACACCGGCACCCACGATGCCTATCTGATTCTGATCGATTGCGGCGATAAAGTCAGCGTTGTTAATTCAGGGCGCTATATCGATGCCGTGGTTAAAATCGATGGCCAGTGGAAATTCAAGCAGCGTGTGGTCGACATTGACGACAAGAGCTAAATTAGCGCTGCTCAATTAAGCCCCTGTCTCTTCATATAGATGCAGGGGCTTTTTTTCGCTCGGCTAAACACTAGGCAGCGCTAAAAATGTCAGCTTTCTATCAATCACAATTTCATCGGCACTCAAACTACAACCATAAACGAGCACTTCAACACCTGCGGCCATGGCCTTAGCCAGGGTCTGGGTATAAAGTGGATCAATCTCATCCGCCGCTGCCACCTCTTCAATGTCGCTCAGTTGCACACAAAACACCAACACGCCTCGTTGCCCTTGCTCAACGACGAGCATCAATTCTCGCAGGTGCTTGGCACCCCGGGCCGTCACCGCATCGGGGAAGCGCGCCAGCTTGCCCGATGCCTCCAGGGTCACACTTTTCACCTCGATAAAGCACTGACTCTCACCCTGCTCGAGCAAGATATCAATTCGGCTATTTTCCTCACCATAACGCACCTCAGTGCGTAAAACCCCATAACCCTGTAGCTCACCGATCACGCCATTTTCAATGGCTTCAACCACCAGCTTATTGGGCCGTGCGGTATTGACGCCTGCCAGGCGCCCACCGGTAGTGGTAATGATTTCCAGAGTACCAGGCAATTTACGCCTGGGGTTATCCGATCGGGAGAACCAGCAGGGCTGGCCCGGTGTCAGGCAGTTTTTCATCGAACCCGTATTGGCACAATGAATCGTTAACTCACTGCCATCGTTTAGCTCTATATCGGCAAAAAAACGCTTATAGCGTTTAATAAATGTCGCCTCTTCAAAAGCGGGGCTAATCTTCATCCACAACTCGTCATTTTATTCGCCTCGAATTATTCAACTCAACACTATTAGCTCGCCAGTGCTTTGCCGAGGCGCTCAACAGCCAACTCCAGCCGGTCCATCGGCTGGGTATAGGAGAAGCGCACATGCTGACGCGCCAAATGTTGCCCGAAATCAGTGCCCGGCGTGAATGCCACTTCCGCCCGCTCAAGCATGTCCCAGCAAAATGCCTCGCTATCATTGGCCAGCTTCTCAATACCGGCATAGATATAGAACGCGCCTGCGGGCATATTGGGAATACTAAAACCAAGTTCTCGAAGGGCGGGCACCAGATAATCTCGGCGCTCGCGAAACTCTGCACGGCGCGCCTCCATAATTTCAATCGTTGCCGGTTGAAAGGCTCCAAGGGCGGCATACTGGGAGATACTCGGCGGCGATATATAAAAATTCTGCGCCATAATGTTGATTGACTCCAGGGCATCTTCCGGCACCACCATCCAGCCAAGACGCCAACCGGTCATACCGAAGTACTTCGAGAAGCTATTAATCACCATAGCGTCATCATTGATTTCAAGAATCGAACTCTCTTGCTGGTCATAAACCAGGCCGTGATAGAGCTCATCCATAATCAGCACGCCATTGTGGCTTGCGACTACGTCGTTAATGCCCCGTTGGTTGTTGCAAGAAAGCATCTCTCCGGTGGGATTGCTCGGTGATGCCACCAATACGCCCACCGTATTGTCTTGCCAGTGTGCGGCAACAGCCTTGGCTGTCAATTGATAGGCATTGTCCGCATCGACCGGGATAAGCTGAGGCTCGCCACCGGCGCGACGCACAAAATTGGCATTGCAGGGGTAGCCGGGGTCGGTCAACTGCAAGCCATCTCCGGGATTAATAATAAGATCGCAGATTAAACCTAAGGCAGCACTACTGCCCGTCGTCACGACAATACGCTGTGCGGGAATATTCAAGCCGTAACGGGTTTGATAAAATCCAGCAATGGCTTCACGCAGCTCAATAATGCCCAACGAAGGGGTATAGAAGGTTTTCTCATCACGCAGGGCTGCGCTCGCTGCCTCGATAATAGCCGGAGCCGTGGGAAAAGCGGGCTCTCCGGCCTCCATGCGCACAATATCGCGCCCTTGAGCCTCCATTTTTACCGCAGCCTCAAGGAAGTCGACTACTTTAAACGATGTCATACCCTCAATTCGTGAGGCATATTGACGATCAATTCCACCCGCCATAGTTCGATCCCCGTTAGATCTGCAAAAAATCAAGCATTGTAGGTCATGAAACAAGGCCAGTAATACTAAAATAGACTTGAAAAAATTACCCAGTGGCACTATAACGTCCTGCTTCGCGATAGTATTAAAACGGAACACGTCCATGCCCAAGAAAAAAGCGGCCAAAACATCAACGTTAACCCTTCACGGCCAGACTCCCTACAAGGAGAAAAAGGGCGAAGAATACATGAATGAAAATCAGCAGACGCACTTTAAAGCGCTCTTGCTGGCATGGAAGCAGGAGCTCATGGAAGAAGTCGATCGCACGGTCAGCCATATGAAGGACGAGGCGGCAAACTTCCCCGACCCTGCAGACCGGGCCACTCAGGAAGAGGAATTCAGCCTCGAATTGCGCACCCGCGATAGAGAGCGCAAGCTGATCAAGAAAATTGACAGCACCATGGAACTACTCGATGCCGACGACTACGGTTACTGTGACCAATGTGGCGTCGATATCGGCATTCGCCGCCTCGAAGCTCGCCCCACAGCAACCCTTTGCGTCGATTGCAAAACTCTCGACGAAATTAAAGAGAAGCAAGTTAGCGGCGGCTAAAAACCTCTCGACCGCCACGCCATGGCTGTCAATTCCTACATTGGCCGGTTTGCGCCCTCGCCCACCGGCCCTCTTCACAAAGGCTCATTACTAGCCGCCCTGGCCAGTTTTCTCGACGCCAGGGCCAATAGTGGTCAATGGTTACTGCGCATTGAAGACCTCGACCCACCGCGGGAAGTTCCCGGCGCCGCAGACCTCATCCTCCGCCAACTCGATGAACACGGTCTGCACTGGGATGGCCCGGTGCTCTATCAAAGCTCGCGGCTACCCGCTTACCAGGATGCACTACAGCAACTAGGCCGTGCCGGCTTGTTATACGCCTGCGACTGCAACCGGGCGCGGCTGCGTACTCTGAACGGATGCTACGATGGAGCCTGTCGAGCCCGCAAAGCGAATTCCGCTGCAACCAGCCCCGACAAACCCCACGCCATTCGTATTCAACTCCCCGAACGGTGCTCAATCGCGCTGGACGATTTAATTCAGGGCGTGATGGTATTTGACCTGGGCAAGACTGGAGACTTTATTCTCTGGCGTCGCGATCAATTACCCGCGTACCAACTGGCCTGTAGCCTGGATGACGGCTACCAGGGTATTAGCCACGTTGTTCGAGGCAGCGACTTGCTCGATTCAAGCCCCCGACAAATGCACCTACTGCACTGCCTGGACATTGAAACCCCGCAATACGCTCATATCCCCGTGCTTAGTAATCCCCAGGGCGAGAAGCTCAGCAAGCAAAACCACGCCCCCAAGCTTAATTCACGCCAGGTGTTAAGTAATCTCCTCGATTGCCTGGGACTATTGGGTTTCAACACCCCCTCAGAACTTTGCGGCGCCTCCATACCGCAAGTTCTAGATTGGGCAACCAAACACTGGCAGCTCAGCAATATACCCCCCCTCAGCAGGGTGACAGAAAGTGACAAAAAGCAGCAACTGTCATAATCAAACCCATTTAGCTATAAAACGACTACTTCTAAGCGTGTTTTTTTCTAAGAAAAGCTTTGCACAGGTCACACTTTCTGAGTAATATAATTTCCACTTATAACAATAATGAATGTGCAGAATACAAAAATATAATAATAACAATAGACAATAATAATAATATTTGATGAGTTGCTATACGTTTTAAGGGTGGGTTAGATCCAGAAACACGTGGCATATTAAAAAGGGAAGCCCTCGGGCTTCCCTTTTTACTGTCCAAAGACTTTTAACTCTTCACCCCAAAGTTTTTTGCAGAGCGACCACTAAGCAACGAAAACTCGCCACCAAATATTTTTCATAAACCTCTTTACATAAACCCGCCACACCGTGCTATCATGACCGCAAGTCATCTGAATGATGACTGCGAAGAATAACAATAAACATAATAATAAATTGATGAGTTGCTATACGTTTATGGGTGGGTTAGATCCTAGAACACGTGGCCTATTAAAAGGGAAGCCCTCGGGCTTCCCTTTTTGCTTCCCCAAGTCTCTACAATTTTCGACCTATCATCTGCCCTCTCCCCGTTAAGCTGGGATCTTTTCACTACCGCCTCTCAAAAAGTGGCCACTTTCTACAAGTGATTTGTTGAGCCCAGACATCCTCCACACCCTGTATGCTAGACTCACGCCCCTATTTCTTCGCACCAGACTCCCTATCCATGTTAAAGCGGATCGCCAAAAAGCTAGGCTTGAAAAAGAAACGTAAGGCCTCTGGGCCCCATATCGTGCCGCCGGGCTCCCACCCCATCGAACCCACAGACATCAGTCGCGCCGCATCCGAGGTCGTCAGTGGCCTGGAACAAGCAGGCTATAAGGCCTATGTGGTCGGCGGCTGTGTGCGAGACCTGATGCTCGGCCTCAAGCCCAAGGACTTTGACGTCGCCACCGACGCCACCCCCGAGCAAGTCAAAGTTGTGTTCCGACGCGCGCAAATCATTGGCCGGCGCTTCCGTATCGTCCATGTACGCTTTGGTCGCGAAGTCATCGAAGTCACCACCTTCCGCGCCCACCACACCAGTAGCCCGGGCAACGACAAAAACCTATCCCAGCAGTCGAAAGAGGGCATGTTGCTGCGCGACAACGTCTTCGGCTCAATAGATGAAGATGCTAGCCGGCGCGACTTCAGCATCAACGCCATGTACTACCACCCCACCGACAACACCATTTACGACTACGCTGACGGCCTCAAAGATCTCAAGCAAAAAAGCTTACGCATCATCGGTGATGCCGCCACCCGCTACCGGGAAGACCCGGTGCGCATGCTCCGCGCTGCCCGTTTTGCCGCCAAGCTAGACTTTGAACTCGAGGACAACACCCTCGCCCCCATCGCCGAATGCGCGCCCTTGCTCGGTGATATTTCCTCGGCCCGACTATTCGACGAAAGCTTGAAGCTACTAATGAGCGGCTCAGCCCTGGCGACCTACGAACAACTGCGCCAGCTAGCGCTCTTCGAACAATTATTCCCGACCACTGCCCCGCTACTCGATGACAGTTTTTATCAAAAGCTGATCAGTCAGGCGATGGGCAATACCGATGCCCGCATCAATAATCGCCAGCGTGTCACGCCGGCCTTTATTTACGCCGCCCTGTTGTGGCCCGCCCTTATCGAACGGCGCAAGCACTACACCGACAAAGGTGACTCTCCCCTCTACGCCCTGCAACAGGCCGGCAGCGACGCCATTCAAAAACAGATCAAGCGCACCGCCATTCCCCGCCGCTTCACGACCATGATGAAAGAAATCTGGGAGCTGCAGGCCCGCCTCAATAGACGCAACGGCCAAAATGCGGCGCGCGTGTTTAGCCACCCCCGCTTTCGGGCCGCCTATGACTTTTTATTGCTGCGCGAACAGGCCGGTGAACAAACTCAGGACTTAGGTGAGTGGTGGACCCTCTATCAGGAGGTTGATGAAGACGAGCGCGAGGCCATGGTCGCCGCCCTGCCGAAGCCTAAGTCGGGTAATAAACGCCGACGCTCACGCCGCAAACCCAAAGCGGATCATGCCAGCTAGGGTCTACCTCGGTCTGGGTAGCAACCTCAATTCCCCCCCCCGACAGATCAAGGCCGCTCTCAAGGCCATCGCCCAACTCCCGGGCACACAGCTAATACGCTGTGCGCCCTGGTATAAAAGCCTCGCCATTGGCCCCGGCAGCCAGCCCAGCTATATCAATACAGTAGTAGAGATAGACACCGCGCTGCAACCTCGCGCCCTGTTGCAGGCACTCCAGCAAATAGAAACACGGCAGGGTAGAAAGCGCATTGTGCGCTGGGGGCCGCGCACCCTGGATCTCGATATTCTGCTCTACGCCAAACGGAGCCTTAACAGCCGTCAGCTACAAATCCCCCATCCGCGCCTCGGCGAGCGCAATTTCGTGCTCCAGCCCCTGGCCGATATTGCCCCCGAGCTGAGCCTGCCCGACGGCACCCCGCTGGCAAGACTATTGGCAAACTGCTCGCCAGCAGGTATTGTCCGCCTCGTTGCAGTAGGAAGTGGTGGACGCACTGACTAAAACTATCAATCTCGACCTGAATATCGCTACCTTACCGCGCTTTATAGCAGTGGAAGGGCCCATTGGGGTTGGCAAGACCTCACTCGCCAAGCGCCTGGCCGAAACGTTTAACTACGACACCTTGCTCGAAAAAACGGCGGACAACCCCTTTCTGAGCCGTTTTTATCAGGATAGGCAGGCCGCAGCACTGCCCACTCAATTGCACTTTTTATTACAGAGAGCCGAACAAATCGAAGCACTGCGCCAGGGCGATATGTTTCAACCACTGCGCATTGCCGACTTTCTGATGGACAAGGACCCCCTCTTCGCCCGCGTCACCCTCGACGCCGACGAGCTGAAGATTTACCAGGCGGTGTACCAGCAGCTGACCCTGAACAAGCCCAAGCCCGGCCTGGTGATTTATCTACAGGCCCCCGCCGATGTGCTCATGGAGCGAATCAACTGCCGTGGCGTCGCCAGTGAGCGCAATATCGACCTCGCCTATCTCACCGAGCTCAATGAAGCCTATATGGAATTTTTCCATTACTATGAGGCCGCACCGCTGCTCATCATTAATGCTGCGGACATCGACCCGATTAACAATGAAAACGATTATCGCAACCTGGTGGATTACCTGCTCAGCATCAAAAGTGGTCGCCACTACTACAACCCCCAGACACATCTGTAGGCATTTGATCAGCTACGCATTGCCTATTAAAAAGAGAGCCACCGATGAAATCTGTCACCATTAACACCCTCAATAACCACAAAGCCGGCGGCGATAAATTCCCCGTTATCACCGCCTACGACAGTGCCTTTGCCCACCAGATTGAGCTCGCCGGTATCGATGTGATTCTCGTTGGCGACTCTCTGGGCAATGTCATTCTCGGCTACTCAAGTACCGTACCTGTGACCATGGACGACATGCTCCACCACACCGGCGCCGTCAGTCGCGGCAACAGTAAATCGCTGATCATTGCCGACATGCCCTTTATGTCCTACGCCACCGAAGAGGCCACCCTCGCCAATGCCGCCCTGCTGATGCAAGCGGGCGCACAAATGGTGAAAGTCGAGGGCGGTGCCTGGTTGGAAGAATCTGTGTTTAGCCTCAGCCAGCGCGGCGTACCGGTGTGTGGCCACCTGGGCCTGACACCCCAATCCTTTAATAAGCTCGGTGGCTATAAGGTACAGGGGCGCGATGACGAAGGCGCCGAGCTGATCTTGCGCGACGCGAAAATACTGCAGGAGGCTGGTGCCGATATGCTGGTACTGGAATGTGTGCCAACAAACCTGGCGACTGCCATCACCAAGGTGCTAGACATCCCCGTGATTGGCATTGGTGCAGGTCCCAACACCGATGCCCAGGTGCTCGTACTCTACGATATGCTCGGCTTTTCACCGCGCATCCCCAAATTTACCCGCAACTTCCTCGCCGATACCAATAGCGTGCAACTAGCCCTACAGGCCTATGCCGATGCCGTGCGCAGTGGTGATTTCCCCCAGGCGGAACACGGCTTTAAATAGCCCCAGAGCAACTCCGTTACGCCTGGATAAAGGGCTACGCCATAAAGCGTATGAATTCCAGACACACGTCCTTTCTCATAGCTAGAGAGTAGGACGGGAAGCCCTGAACAAATCATTAACTGGTATTTCAGACTCGGAATAGTCATCGTAAAACGTCGCAATAAATAGCTATTAGCTGTACTTAAGCCTCATCTAAAGCACCTACTGTTGAGGAACTCCTTAGGTAGAAGACTGTTAAGTCTTGGCCTCACAAAACATGGTATGCAGGGTCTCAATAATCATCCTCACCTTGGGGTCGTAGAGACGGTAATAAATCGTCTGCGACTCGCGCCGCGTCGCCACCATGCCGCCACGACGCAAGGTGGCCAGATGCTGAGACAAGGCCGACTGACTGAGGGGGACGCACTCGTTCAATGCAGATACCGATAACTCGCCCTCACTCAGAGCACAGAGAATCATCAAGCGATTACTGTTTGAAAGCCCCTTGAGCAAACTTTCTGCCTCGTGAGCATGGGCAGCCAAATCGGCCAAATCCACACCAGTTGCCACTATTCAATACTCCCCAAAGCCCGTCCCGGTCATCAATCGTAACCCCGTCGCTCTGCATTATGTATGGCTACAACAATCGATGCTAATACAATCTTAGTAAATCGCCATTCACCCACACCCTTGGTCCCGTCCAGCTTAAGCGCGCTATATCTCCATCGAGAAGCCAGGTCGAACAGGGCTTATTACCTGCACAAAAAAGACTTTTTATGCTTCAAGACTCCGGTGTCACACAAGACTGCACACCGATTAAGCAACTGAATCTTATGAGAAAAACCAAACTCTAGCAATCCGCCTGCTGGCTTTTCCCTACCATCATTGCCTGCGACAGAATGGATGCGGGACTCGACCCATGACGCCATTAGCCCAGCAGGAGCCTTACTCCCCCGGCGTCGGCCAACAAGTCGATGCAAGTATATAGAAGCACTCATATAGAGCAGATCGCTATATATATTTGATTGCTAATTTAGAAATTACTTATATAATAAAACCTCGTCTACTGCGGGCCTTTCCTATGCCAGTGAACACCTATTTCGACCCAGAAACCTCAAGTTTTACCCACCTCGTTTGGGACGACAGCTCTCGCCTTGCCGCCATTATCGACCCGGTACTCAATTTCAACTATCGCGCCGCTCGCACCTCTAGCCAATCTGCCGACCTCATCATCGATGAACTCAAGCAACTCGGTCTTGAACTCAAGTACATTCTCGAAACTCATGCCCACGCCGACCACTTGAGTGCTGCGCTCCATATCAAAAAACACTGCGGCGGACAAACGGCAGTCAGTGCCAACATGCCACAGGTGCAACGTGCGTTTGAAAATGTCTTTAACCTGGATGATATGGCCACCGATGGCAGCCAGTTTGACCTACTGTTACGCGAGGGCGAACGCCTTAATTTGGGCGAGCTGGAGATAGAAATTTTGGAGACACCGGGCCATACCCCCGCTTGCCTGTCCTACAAAATTGGCACTGCCATTTTTATTGGCGATACTTTTTTTGCGCCGACTTACGGCACCGCCCGAGCCGACTTCCCCGGCGGCGATGCCCCCGCTCTCTACAACTCACTGCAACGACTGCTCAGCTTTGACGACGCAACTCGGCTCTACCTTTGCCATGACTATCCAAAACCGGGCGAGGCCCCCCAGGCTGTATCTACCGTTGCCGAACAGCGCAACAATATTCACCTACAAGGGACAGGAGCAGATGACTTCATTCAGCTACGCAGGCAGCGCGATGCACAACTGGATATGCCGGCGCTGATCTTACCTGCCATTCAAGTTAACATTTGTGCCGGCGAGCTACCAAGAGCCGAAGACAATGGCACTGCCTACTTAAAAATACCCTTGAATCAAATCGGCAAATAAGCACTAACATTCAAATTTTAACAAACATACAGGGACATATATGACGCACCCATTCGTACTTGCACTTATTGGCGGCGGCCTGGTTGGCCTCGCCGCCGTACTCATGATGGGCCTCAATGGCCGCATCGCCGGAGTGAGCGGAATTTTATCCAGTGCCATTACCGACACCAGCTGCGACCGGCTGTGGCGTATTCTCTTCATCCTCGGCATTGCCATTGGCGGCGCAATACCCGCCCTACTCTCCGATAGCTTTATCCCACCCGTACCCGACAGCGGTACCGTACTGGTAATTATTGGCGGTCTGGCCGTGGGCATCGGCACCGGCCTGGGCAGTGGCTGCACCAGTGGCCACGGCATTTGTGGCATCTCGCGCCTCTCACCGCGCTCCATGGTCGCCACCTGTACCTTTATGGCCGCAGGTTTCGTCTGTGTTTATTTCCTCAAACACATCTTTGGAGCCTAGGAAGATGAATTCACAGAATAAACTACGGCTCATCGCCTCACTCGTTTCCGGCATCGTCTTTGGCCTCGGCATGGCCATATCGGGCATGACCAATACCGAAAGGGTACAAGGCTTTCTCGACCTCGCCGGCGCCTGGGACCCCACCCTCGCCTTTGTCATGGCCGGCGGTATGCTGGTCACCTTCATCGGTTATAAATTTATCTTGAAAAACCCCGCACCGTTATTTGCCGATGTCTTCCATATCCCCACCAGGACAGACATCGACAAGCCACTGCTCATCGGTGCCATCCTCTTCGGCGCAGGCTGGGGTCTGGTCGGTTATTGCCCTGGCCCTGCTATCGCCGGTATCAGTTACGGCTACACCGCGACACTGACCTTCGTACCCACAATGATCATCGGCCTGCTACTGGCAAAGCCCCTGAGCAAGATGTTTTAAGCAGCAAAAACCCTTCCAAACACGGACATAAGCGGAGACCGCCAGGCGATCTCCGCTTTTTTTTTGTTTAAGAATCAAGCCAGTCGCTCTACTTAGCTGTTTTCGAAGCTGATACCCACAGCACCCCCGGCGCAGGTGGTTTTGCTCAACAGCACCTTACACGTATGATGTCGACAACAATTATTAATGACAATAGCATTACATTGATCAACTAAAGACAACTTTTATAGGTGGCAAAACCATGAGCGACGACAGCATAGAAGACATCATCATGCACGGTGCAATCCGGCTGGACTCCCCCCAGTTTGGCGTGATGGATCCACTGTCTGAGGACACCAACCCCCAGGAATATTACGACGCCATCAAACAGCGTTTTGCAGAAGAGCGCGAACTGCGCCTGAATTTTAGGCCCGAGGGCGCCGCCCAGTACGACACCGAATTACAGGGTGAGCTGGCAAAATACGATGACGACCCCCACGCCGGTGAAATCATTGCCCGCGAGCCTCTCACCGATACCGTTGAGTGTCTATTTATCGGCGGCGGCTTTTCTGCCCTGCTAACCTCGGCCCGCCTGCGGGAAATTGGTGTCGAGAGTATTCGCATTGTCGAGCGTGGCGCCGATGTCGGTGGCACCTGGTACTGGAACCGCTACCCCGGTATCGCCTGCGATGTGCCCTCCTACGACTACCTGCCCCTGCTCGACGAAATGAATTACGTGCCCAAGCATCGCTATGCGCGGGGCGAAGAGATTTACCAGCACTGTCAGGCCATCGCCAAAAAATATGATCTCTATAAACTGGCAGTGTTTCAGACCACCGTCACCTCTACCGTGTGGAATAAAGATGAGCAACTGTGGCACATAAAAACCAATCGCGGTGACCACATGAAGGCCCGCTTTGTGATTTGCGCCAACGGTATTTTGTCGAAACCCAAGCTCACTAAAATCAAGGGCATGGCCGCTTTCAAGGGCCACTCCTTCCACACCTCCCGTTGGGATTACGACTATACCGGCGACGATCTGAGTAAATTAAAAGACAAACGCGTGGGTATTATCGGCACCGGTGCCACAGCAGTACAGGCCGTGCCTGGCCTCGGCGCCAATGCCAAACAATTATTTGTTTTCCAACGCACACCCTCGTCCATCGATGTGCGCGATGACTGGGAAACCGACACTCAGTGGGCTAAAAGTTTACCCACCGACTGGCAGGCCAAGCGCAGGGAAATATCCCTGCGCCCGCCTCAATTAAGTGCCGAGGGCCTGAAGAAAATTAAAGCCATGCCCCGGGAAGAAAAACTACGGCGCCAGGAAAACGCCAACATGGATGCGATGATGCGCATTCACAAACGCATCGAAGAAATCGTCAGCGACAAAGACACCGCCGAAGCCCTCAAGCCCTGGTACATGATGATGTGCAAGCGCCCCTGCTTTCACGAAGATTATCTGCCGACCTTTAACCTGCCCAACGTCAACCTTATCGACACCAAGGGCAAGGGTGTGACCGAAATTACGGAAAAGGGCGTCATCGTCGACGGCAACGAATACGAGCTCGATCTGTTGATTTATGCCACTGGTTTTGAAATTCAAAAAACCGGTATTTATAACGAAATTATTGGTGAGAACGACGTCGAGCTGAACGATAAATACACCGATGGTATTCGCACCCTGCTAGGTATTCACTCCAAGGGCTATCCCAACCTCTTCATCATGAATGGCTACCAGGCATCCTTTCAATTCAACCTCACCGACATGATGCAAACACAAGGTGGCCATATCGCCACCTGTATCGACTATGCACGCAAGAATGAATTCCAGTCCCTCGACGTCACCGCAGCAGCCGAAGAATTCTGGGTACAGGAAGTGATTAAATTCCGCGGCAAAACCGACCGCAATAAACAGTGCACACCCGGCTATTACAATTTTGAGGGCGCGGACAATCGCCGTCAGGATGGTACCTACAACGGTGGCTTTGTGAAATACATGGCGGAAATGAATGAAATTGAGCAGGACCTGGAAAAACATTTCTCCTTTACTAAATAGTTTTTTGTAATTCAGCCCCGGTAAACCGCCCAACAATTTAGCGACATCGCTTGCCGGGGCAACATCACAATTGTGCAACTAACAAATAAACACGCTCTAAAAACATCCAATATAAGCCCCTTCAACAATCATAGAGCCTGGCGTCATAATATTTGTACAATGGCCGTCATAATAATTTATAACGAGTATGACCATGGCCAGCCCATCCCCCATTGAGCGCATCAAAAACAAACTCGACCATCCGGTTATAGACGCCGATTGCCACGTCATTGAATTCACCCCGGTCTTTCTCGACTACCTGAAGGCCGTGGGCGGCTCGGAAATCGCCGCGCGTTTCGCCAAGCGCCAGGTCAACTGGTACAAGATGAGCGGCCAGGAGAGGCTCGACAAGCAACGCACCCGCACGCCCTGGTGGGCCCTACCCAGCGCCAACACCCTCGATCGCGCCACCGCCATGCTGCCAGGCCTGCTCAACAAGCGGCTCGATGAAATGGGTATCGACTACGCCATTGCCTATCCCACCCTCGGTTTAATATTCCCTGGCGACCCCGTCGAGGATGTGCGCCGCGCCTGCTGTCGCGCGTTAAACACCTATCATGCGGAACTGTTCAGCAGCTACAGCAGCCGCATGACGCCGGTGGCGGTAATTCCCCTCGCCACCCCCGAGGAGGGCATCGAAGAGCTGGAATATGCGGTCAAGGTACTGGGTTTAAAGGCCATTATGACCCCCAGCCTAATCCGTAGACCTGTAGCAGAGGCCGCCCGCATCTCCCCAAAAGCCAGCCAGTACGCCACACGTATCGACACCCTGGCCTTCGAGTCCGATTACGACTACGACCCCTTCTGGGCCAAATGCCGTGAGCTTAAGGTTGCCGTTACCGTGCACTCCGGTGGTTCCGGCTGGGGCACCCGCAACTCCGTCAATAACTATATGTACAACCACATTGGTAATTTTGCCGCAGCGGCCGAGGGCTTTAGCCGCGCACTGATAATGGGTGGCGTCACTCGGCGCTTTCCCGAGCTTAAATTTGCCTTTCTCGAAGGCGGTGTCGGCTGGGCCTCGGCCCTCTACTCGGGGCTTATCGGCCACTGGCAAAAACGCAATCGCCAGGCTCTGCAAGCTTACGACCCAGCAACCCTCGATTATCGGCAATTGGCCGCACTGTTTGCCGAATATGGCCAGGACGTCACCACACGAAAGGTCAGTGCCGAAGATTTCACTCAGGATTTTCTCACCAAGAACCCCGAAGACCCGGCCATGCTCGACGAATTTGCAGCCTGTGGTTTCGAGTGCATTGAAGATATTCGCGATCAATTTCAGCCTAACTTCTACTTCGGTTGTGAGGCCGACGATCCGCAAACGGCACTGGCCTTCGACCGCAGACTCAATCCCCTGCAAGTCACCCTAAAAGCGATGTTCGGCTCGGACATCGGCCATTGGGATGTGCCCGATATGTCAACAGTCTTAGGCGAAGCCTACGAGCTAGTCGACAAGGGCCTGTTATCCGCCGATGACTTCCGCGCCTTTACCTTCACCAATGCGGCAACCTTACATGGGGGAATGAATCCGGATTTTTATAAGGGTACCGTGGTAGAAAATGCCGTATCGGCAGTACTCGCCAGCACATGATGACAACAATCATTGGCGCGGGACATCAACTCTTGGGCCGCTAGTTAAGGGCTTGTTAACACCCCTGCTAGTTAAAGACTGAAGATCACATAATTATAAAACCCTGGAGATACCCATGGCATTACAAGATATCAGCCCCATCAACGACCAGTTAGCCGACATTATCGTTCGCGCTAATGACCCTTGGGTCGAATCGGAACCCGGCAAGGCGTGGATCAAAGTGCTCTGGACCGGCCCGGAATCGGGCCGCTGGGCAGCCTTGTTTCGCTGGAAAAAAGGCTATGTCGCGCCAGCCCACAAACATCTCGCCGCCGCCCACACCTACATATTAAAGGGCAAGCTACAGGTGAGAGGCGGTACCCTTGAAGCTGGAGATTACGATTACGAACCCAATGGCGTGCTGCATGACGCAACCACCGCCCTGGAGGATAGTGAATACCTCTTTATCAGCGATGGCCACATCGTGTTTTATAACGACGACGGCCTCAGTAGCTACCTTGGCTGGGAAGAGTTACAACGCATGAAAGATGCTGCCGCCGAGTCACAACAAATACCGCCTAATGAATCATAAAGGCATCATGAAACTAAAGAGACAATATTAATGGGCCCACTTGAAGGTTTACGCATTATCGAACTCCAGGGCATAGGCCCCGGTCCATTCTGCGCCATGATGCTGGCCGATATGGGCGCAGAGGTCATTCGCATTGATCGCACGGGTGCGGCCGGGGGGCTACCCCGCGCCGAACGCTTTGACCTGCTGGCCCGCGGCCGTCGCTCGATACGCCTCAATTTAAAAAGCCCAGAGGGTATCGAGATTTTGATGCGTATGGTCGAAAAGTCCGATGGCCTTATCGAAGGTTTCCGCCCCGGTGTTATTGAACGCCTCGGCATAGGGCCCGAACAATTATTGGCGCGCAACCCGGCCCTGGTCGTGGGTCGCATGACCGGCTGGGGGCAGGAGGGACCGCTATCATCCATTGCCGGCCATGATATTAATTATATTGCGCTATCGGGTGCATTATTTAACTTTGGCACCAAAGATGGCCCGCCATCACCCCCCTTAAACCTGGTCGGGGATTTCGGTGGCGGTGGCATGCTGCTCGCCTTCGGCATGGTCAGCGCCATCCTTAAAGCGAAGTTATCGGGTGAAGGCCAGGTCGTCGATGCGGCGATGGTCGATGGCGCGTCACTGCTAAGCACCGCCTTTTTTGGCCAACTGGCCCAGGGGCGCTTTCAGGAGGGCCGGGGTAAGCATCCGCTCAATGGCGCCAGCCATTATTATGAGGTCTACGAATGTGCCGATGGCGAGTTCATCTCCATTGCCTCCATTGAGCCGCAGTTTTACGCGGAGCTAAAACGCCTCCTCAATTTAAGTGAGGATGACTTTGGCGAACAAATGAAGCCCGAACTTTGGCCACAACAAAAAACACAGCTAGCCGCCCTTTTCCACAGCAAAAGCCGCGAGGCCTGGTGTCAATTATTGCAGCAAAGTGATATTTGTTTTGCGCCGGTATTACGTTTTTCCGAAGCACCGGAAGACCCTCACAGCAAAGCGCGCAATGCCTTTATTGAAATCGATGGTGTGGTACAACCGGCACCTGCCCCCCGCTTCAGTGCCACACCGGCTGAGGTTTCTCGTCCACCGGCACAACGGGGAGAGCACACCGACGAGCTTCTTAGGGAGTGGTCTTACTCACCCGAAGAAATTGCAGACTTACACCAAAGCGGCGCCATCAAAGGCCTTAGCGATTAACGATTTTTTAAAATAATCGCTGGCTCACAATGAAGAACTGAGAGCATCAGATCTGCGTAGCCATCATGGCAGCGCAGACCCCTGTTTATTGAAGACTACTTTTAACAGAAGGGAAAGCTAGCCTGCCGCTATGGCGCCATCAATACCCCAGTTGCTTGCTCTGCCATCACTTTATGAACCACTTTTGTGACATGCAGGCCGTCCCAAAACAAATAGTCATTGGCTTTCTTACAAACAAAAGGCGGTGAATTTGGCGTAATGCAGGGCACGGCTGTTTCTGTCAAAGCATAAGCGGCTGGATCTTCCAGTATTGATTCAAGCAGTGAATATAAATCAAAGATGCGGATATCCATACCGGGAAAATTATTTAAGTTTGCCTGCAGTTGTAATAAACCTTGATTAAAGCCATTGGCTAACTGCTTGGCAATGACAGGAAAATTATACTGAGGCAATATTTGGTCAAGAATTTGCACGGAGGGCACCTGACCAAAATCGGCAACATTTACCAGTAAGAAATTACGGGCGCCGTGCTGATATAAAGTGGTAATAGTGCCCGCAATATTTCCAAGAATTATCGGAACCTGATCGGGAGCCACGGCACCAACCATAATATCGCGCAGGTCATTGCCCCCCATATCGATAATAAATAAGGTATCGGCAGAAGACTCTGAAAAGTCATTCAGATAGGTAAGCAGTTGATCGGAAAGATTAAAGCGGCAGGGAAACTCAAGGGCTCGAGCACCACCCACTGCATAATTCCTGGCATTACCACCAACATTTCTTAAGGCCGGCCTGACTGAACCCGATAAGCCCGTACCTTTGGCCAAGGCCTCTACCCAGGTCGCGCCATTGGTGAAGTGATGCCCACCCATGGCATAGGCAGACGCTGGGACAAAAAACTCATCGACGCTGTCAAAGGGCGGTACATTAGCACTCACAGGCAACTCACAGCTTTCATCAAAGCCAAACTGCTCGGGCTTCGACAGCAAGACAAAACCATTGCCACTATCACTGAAGCTAGCGCCAAAAACCACGATACCATCATATTCACCGGGTGCTGCCCAGGCCGCTGGAATCGCCATAACAGCCCAAAGCAGGCTGATACTGATTACTCGCAGTATTTTATTTTTTATTATCGACATAACTATTCCCTGTTTATCAGTATCAAAATTAAAAAAGCTATGCCTCACTTACCGTGGCATAGCTTTAAAGTGTGCATCAATTATTTGAGCGGCGATATAGCGCAATAACATGCCAGGCTATTAACCCATGTCAGCACTAGTGTTTAATGCAGGGCAATAATTCTTAGCGGCGTTCCCGTCGCCCCTTTAAATTTAGTGGGCAGCATAATCACCGTGCTCTCATAAATCTTTTGCGCGGCCAGCTCATCGCTTTTCACATTTTCAATAATGTAGATGCCCTGCTTAACCAGCAGGTGCTGGTGTACGGGGAATACCACCTTGGGGTCTTCACCGGGAGTCACTTCCAACGCCATATTGTCAGCGCCAATGGCGACCACATGCTTTGAGGCCAGCCACTTTGAGGCTTCTATACCAATGCCCGGGCCAGTGTGGGCATAGTGCTGTGGCTTGGCCGTGAAGTTTTTACCCCAGCCGGTGTGCACAAAAACAATGGCACCCTTGGGGATTTTCGTCCCCTGTTTTTTCAACGCGCCCTGCAAATCTGCAGCGCTAATGGCATAACCGGCCTCAAGGTTTTCGACCCCCTTATAGGCGGCGACATCGATAAGAATACCGCTAGCAATAAAAGGCGGCGACTTATCGATACCATTGTGATTGAGACCAATATCGGAGGCCGCGTCTTCTCGGTCAAGACCGTTGTACAGTTCTGCGGCGATGGTGACGTGACCCAGTGCGTCGATATGAGTGCTGACGTGAGTGGTCATTTCAATGCGCTCGAGATAAAAACCCACCTTATTGGTGGCACCGGCGTTATCGCGTAAAAAGTTTTCCATGTTTTTTGAGGTGCGCGCCAGGGTAATGAC
>MAAC01009627.1_pt1 | contig 50006 bp, 40 predicted proteins | sample 1115981 | NCBI WGS metagenome assembly MAAC01 (sample SAMN04961126, study PRJNA320927) | seawater metagenome | isolation source: sample BD02T64 sea water enriched with oil for 64 days | place: USA:Gulf of Mexico | collected 2013-07-27 | reverse complement strand
TCGCGCTGGCGATCTTGATGGAAAAAATCACTGTGCGTAGAACAGCAAAGGGGGCAGGCCTCGGTGATTAACCGTGAACCTGCCCCCTTCGCCACTGCATTTTTTTCTGACGCCATTATTTGATCAACAATCATTCAGCGGCGCCGCTGTCGCGATTAATCGTAAACGATAACGCCACGGGCATTTTTACCGGCTTCCATATCGGCAAAAGCCTGATCGACTTCATCGATAGAGTAGGTCTGGGTAATCATGCTGTCAAGATCCAGCTTGCCCTGCTTGTACAGATCGAGGTACTTGGGGAAGTCGACCTTGAACTCGGCACTACCGTACATAGAACCCTTGATCGTCTTTGCCGTCATCGGGAACATCAAAGCATTCAGCTCCAGCTTCTGGGTGATTTTGCCCACGCCGACAACGGTCATGGTGCCACCGCGACGCGTCACCTTCTGCGCCTGATCGACAACCGCGGGAATACCAATGGCTTCAAAACCATAGTCGACACCGATGCCGCCGGTCATGGCCATGATTTCTTTCATCACCTCACCGCTAGCATTGACCGTATCAGTCGCGCCAAGTTTTTTGGCAGTGGCCAATTTATCGTCGGATAGATCAACGGCGATAATTTTTACCGCACCGGCAATGCGTGCGCCCTGAATGATGGACAAGCCAACACCGCCGGCACCGAACACGGCAACGGTGCTGCCGGGCTTCACTTCAGCGGTTTTCAGCGCCGCGCCAACACCGGTGGTAACACCACAACCGACCAGGGCGGCGGCTTTCAGGTCGATGTCTTTGTCAATTTTGACCAGACACATGGAAGGCACAACCGAGTACTCGGCCATGTTACCGAGGAACTGCATCACATTGATGTCTTTACCGTCGAGCTTGACGCGCGCGGTGCCGTCCATCATTTTGCCATCGGGCGTGCTCTTCAGACACAGGTAGGGCTCGCTGCGCAGGCAGTGGTAGCACTCGCCACAGTTCGGTACGAAAGACAAAGTCACGTGGTCACCCACTTCAACATTGGTAACGCCTTCGCCCAGCGCTTCAACGACACCGGCGCCTTCGTGGCCCAGTACCATCGGGAAAGGCACGGGGATGGTGCCGTTAATCACCGACAAATCAGAGTGACAGATACCCGTCGCCTTAATTTTAACCAGTACTTCGCCCGCTTTAGGCGCATCAATCGTTACTTCTTCAACAGCGTATTTGTTGAGTTCGTGAGCCACTACGGCCTTCATCGTTTTCATGTCTTTCCTCTTCGTTTGAACCTAGTAAAAAGCGGCGCTTAGTCTACCACCAATCGACTCAATTACACGGCACCCTCTAAAACTCCGTCAAGATAAGGCACGATTATTGGTGACGCTATAAAAACCCAATATCTTGCGCTCGGAAGCGGCCCAGTACAGAGTACAGTCTGCTGCCATTAGCCGCGCGTGGCAGTCTCGATTAGCTATAGCTATAGTTAGTAGGCACCTACTTAACACTTAACACTTAAATCCCAGTTCCCTTCGGCAAAGAGGTCGCCATTGTGCTCCTACAGCAACTCAGCTTCCTGCCCACGGAAGACCCATTAGCGGCCTTCCCCCCCGGTTCACCCTTTGCATTGCTGGATACACTGGGCCGCGACTTGCCGAGCCTGTTAATGGATAGTAACTTTCGCAGCTACCTCCGTGGCATCGACATTCCAGCGCCCAGTAGCGCTCCCGAGGCCCTACAAACCCTGCCACAGCTGCGTCTCTACTATCTGCGCATTGGCTTTTTAGCCTCCGCCTACATCAACCAAGTGGGCCAAGCCGCCACGGCCCTACTGCCAAAAAATATCGCCCGCCCCCTGGTCGAAATCTGCCAACGGCTGCAGCGCCCCCCCATCCTCAGTTACGATGGCTACGCGCTGTTCAATTGGCGCCGCTTTGACAAAACCAAGGCCATTGCCCTGGGCAATATCGACACCTTGCAAAACTTCGTCCATCGCTACGATGAACACTGGTTTATTCTCATCCATGTCGAAACTGAAGCACTGGCAGCAGTCATATTTTCTGGTATTGCCAAGGTAGAACGCGCCCTTAGCAACCAGGACGAGTCACTATTAAACAGCGCCTTAAGCACCATTGAACTGGCCTTACAGCGCCAGATAGCCGTACTGGAGCGCATCCCCGAACACATGGATGCCCAGCTCTACTACAAAACATTTAGACCCTATATCCGTTTTTTTGAGAATGTGGTGTTCGAAGACCTACCCCAGATAAATGTCAACTTTCGTGGCGAAACCGGCGCGCAAAGCAGTATTATGCCGATGCTCGTCGCCCTGATGAAAATACCTCACCGCGCCTCCCCTCTGCTCGACCACCTTATCGACATGCGCAACTACATGCCGAGTGAGCACCTCGACATCATTACCTATGTCGAGCAACTGGCCGATTTTAAAAACCTGGCGGGGCGCGATGCCTACAACGGGGTACTGGAGGCCATGGCCCGTTTTCGAGAAATTCACTATGACTGGGCCCAACAATATATTCATCGCTGGGTGGATGACCCCCGAGGCACCGGGGGCACCCCCTATATGCAATGGCTAAAACGATTAATTGACGAGACCCGCGCCGCACAAAAATAGTTTGCTGCCTATTTCCAAGTTGCCGCTGTTTAATTCTGGCCTAAACTCTAAACTCTACCAATAGACAATCGCAGACACAGTGATATACGAGGGGCTACATTGACGCAGGTTCACAACAATCCCTAGGGCTTAAGCCCAACGAGACACTCAAAGACAATGGCCGCCTAATTCTGGCCCTGTAAAAGGAATAAAACTTGAAAAAACTGATAGTCATCCTGATGGCTTTTATGGCCCCAATCACCCTGGCCAATGTCTGGAATAAAATCGACGGGGTCTACGCAGTGACATCGAGTAGCGTTATCAACCAAGCCGAACACCTGCCAAACAATAGTCACTATCGCTTTACTTTAAAGGGCAATAGCGCGAAAGACTTATACCAGGCCATGTCCGTCACACCCACCATTGATGACTGTACTGGCGCCACTGTCAAAAACATTCAACAAATGCAATGTTTGTTTTTCAACAGTGAAGAACACTACGAATGCCATTTTTCCATCAATATTGCCCGACAAAAAATTGAATATGGTGTGCCATGCTAACCGTCGATGGCGCACTTATCATTACCCCCCTTATCTGTCTGGCAAGGTATTGTAAAAACCCCGTCTGAGGATGCTGTCTTGAGAACTTTTTACACGCGGACCAGTCCAAGAATCGCCCCCCCTCGATGGGGCCTATTGATCAGCAACAAGCAAGCTGAATAAGCTAAGCGTAGATGCCATGATAGATACACAACCGCTAAATAGGGTTCGAATATCCACGGCGCGACAAGCTACTGCACTGTCCAGGTCAGGCTTAGTTATGCTCTTATTTGCCCTTTTAGCAATCTGGCTAGGGGCCAAGGCCTGGGCCGAACCCGAGCACTCGAGCGCCGGGCTCGCACCGATCAATCCTCAAGGTATTGCGCCCCTGCCGTTCAGCGAGCCGGCTCATCAAAGCGCCCGTTCAAAGTCCTCAGTAAGGGTACCTGCGCCGAGCCCCAGCGCGCAGCAAAGTACCTCGCTACTTAATGCACACTACGCCACCCTGAGCAACTATGAAGCCGAGGGGCCCTACCACCAAAACGCATCCGAGGTTTTGTATAGCCTCGGGCTGGCATTACAACAGCGCGGCCAGCACCACGCCGCCGTGCAGGCCCTGCGTCGCGCGATGCACATCAACCGGGTCAACGACGGCCTCAACAGCCTCTCTCAGGCGCCCATGTTGCGCGGCATTATTGAAAGCCAGAAATCCCTGGCGCGCATTGAACACGTCACCTTCAGTTATAAGCAATTTTTAGGCCTGCATATCAACACCTATGGCAAGCATGACCCGCGCCTCATCCCCCTGCTCAATGAACTCAGCATGTGGCACCTCGACGCCTATCAGTTTGATGACAGCGAAACCCGCGTCGACCACCTGACCTCGGCCTATAGTCTGGTGGTCTCAGCACTAAAACTCAGTGACGCCCAAACCAGTACCGATGCGAGCACACAAATCGAGGTGTTACGCAGTGCCGCTTTAATCAACTTTTTCCTCTCCCGCCACAAGGGTGACGAATGGTCTTCCTCCACTGACTCCTTTTACAGCCTCAGTGCCGACGGCTTCGCCACTGCCAACCCTCAGCGCACCCGAATACTCTCCGGTGCCAGTTTTCGTCGTGGCAGAATCTGTCATGAACGGATTGTCGAGCTCACCGCCAATGATGCCAATGCCAGCCTGTATGACAAATTCCAGGCACAAGCCGAACTCGCCGACTGGTATTTACTGTTTAACCACAGGACGGAAGCCATGGCCCGCTACCAACAAGTCATCGCCGCCATTGCCGCCTCTGATCAGGCCGAAACCTTACATCGACAACTGTTTGCCACGCCACTCCTATTGCCCGCTCTGCGTATGGAGTCGCGCCCGGGCGCCATTGCCAGCTTGTTTATGAATGCAGATGTGGATATTTCAAGAAGGGGCTGGGGCAAGCATATTGACGCCATTGAGGAGACCCGCCTTCCCGGCCAGAGTCCCGTCAACAATAAATACCTACGCTATAAGATGGTCGACGCTATTAAAGGTGCTCGCTTTCGCCCATATTTTGTCGATAATAAGGCGATCGGTATTAACGACGCCACGGTAACACTGCCCTTTATCCACTAGGGCCAGCTTAAGGAAAGCCATGACATACACCACGGCCATTAGCCCTCCAGTCGGTCTGCAAGATTCCCGCAGCGGCCTCAATGCCACGCTATCGACATGCCTTTTAGCGCTACTTTTATTGGCTCTTTGCTTGAGCGGCTGTAAAAGCGCCAGTACACCCACCCAAACTCAAAGCCAAGCCCTGCCGCAAAGCTCATCCCAAGTAAAACAAAACCCTAGTTCTAGCACCCCGAGTGACAACACACCGAGCAATCATGGTCGCCCGGCTCGCAGCGATGCAGAAATCATTGGCGACTTCGACGCCGAACTCGATGCTTCCATTGCCGTTTTCGACGGCATGATTGTGCAAGAACGCCGCAAGGCCGAGGCCATTGAAGCCAGTATCGGTGGCAATGACGGCGGGGCAACAGATGGGGCCGGCGGTTCCGGTGGTGACGGCGAACTGTTTGAAGATGGCGATATTTATGAGGGGCTGCCCGGTTACGGCGAGTTCCCCGAGGAAGGAACAGCAGACGAGGGCGACGCACAACAGGCCGGCAGTACCGCCAGCGCCGATATTGATAGCCCCGCTGCCGAAGGTGGTGCCAGTAGCACCAGCGGACCTCAGACCCACCAGCGCGGCGGTATACCCGAGGATATTCAAAGTGGCAGTGATGACGATATTGTCGCCCGACAAATACGTGAAGCGGCACTGCAGGAAAAAGACCCACTGTTGCGCGAGAAGCTCTGGGACGAGTACCGCAAATACAAAAATCAACGATGAGCCGCTCAATGCCCCTACTTACAACCGTCAGCAATCACCACCCGGGCCGCCCCCGGCTTATCTCTCGCCCCGGCGTTTGCTTATTGGCCGCCCTATTACTGAGCGCCTGCAATGCCCCGATTCAGGTTAAATCCACCACCTATACGCCGCTACAATTGGAAAATACCGAGATAGCCGAGGCCGAGCTGCTCGACCTTGGCGTGCTGGCCTTCGACCCCGGACTCGATGAACTGAGCGACCAGCAGGCCGAGTTAGTGCTGCCCGCCGTGCGCGTCGCCGAGGGTCACTACCTCGCCAACCAACTCGCCCGCACCATTCAGGACAGTAGCGCCTGGGGGGCCGTGCGGGTGCTACCGAGCAGCGAGGTCGTCACCGACGTCTATATTGAAGGCCGTATTCTTCACTCCGACGGCGAAAAGCTGGCACTCAACATCTCAGTAAGCGACACCTCCGGTCATCAGTGGTACCAAAAAAGCTATGCCCAGGAAGCCAGTAAATACGCCTATGAGCGGCGCAAAAGCCTGCACCGCGACCCCTTTCAAGGCTTGTTCAACCGCATTGCCAATGATCTGCTCGAGCACCGCAAAAGCTTAAACGCCAAACAGGCGTCGGCTCTGCGCACCATCTCCAGCTTGCGCTTTGCTCGAGATTTCAGCCCCCAGGCCTTTGACCAGCATCTTCTGGCCGACCGCAAGGGCAGGCTCGAAATTACTCGCCTGCCCGCCAATAACGACCCCATACTGCAGCGCATACAGCGCATTCGCGAGCGCGATTACCTGTTCGTCGATACCACACAAGAATATTACGACGCCTTTTCCCTGCAAATGGCAGCGCCCTACCAAAGCTGGCGCGCACAAAACTACGACGAGGTGCTCGCCACACGCCAGTTAAAGCGCCAGTCGCGAGAGAGGACCATCGGCGGCATCGTCACCGTTATCGCCGGCATCGTGGCAGCGGGTAGTGATAGCGGCGCATCGCGTGCCGCTGGCGCCGTAGCCATCGGCAGTGGTGCGATGTTGGTAAAAAGTGGCTTGGCAAAAAAGGGTGAGGCACAGATACATATCGAGGCCCTCGCCGAGCTCGGCCAATCCCTAGAGTCAGAGGTGGAGCCACGCACCGTCACCCTCGAGGATCAAACCATTACCCTCAGCGGTAATGTGCAAGCCCAATACCACCAGTGGAAAACCCTGCTGCAAAAAATTTATAGCCACGAGCGGGGCAGCGCTGCACAGGGCTCGGCTCGACAAGATGCCAGCCCCGCGTTAAACAACGGCGAGCAAAGCCTGTAGTAATGCCCGCTAACAGTCATCACAGTAACTCTGCTTTTGAGCCCATTGAACCGGCTGACCTCACACTCTCCCAAGCCACCAGTCCAGCCTCTGGGCAGCTCCCCCCCCGTGCAGACGACGCCGCGCCCAAGAGTTCCCCCCGACCGTGGATGGTGGGCGCAATACTGCTCGCCCTGGCCTGCGTATTGGGCTTATTGATCGCCACTGTTGACCAACACTCGTCGCCAAAGGCCACGGACAAACAGGGTATCAAGCAACAAACCCCCGCCCTAACGCAGCCTGCCACTATCGAAGAGTCCCCCTTCCAACGCGCCCAACGCGCTGCAGCCCGGCGCAGCGCACAGGATATTCTCGCCACGGTGCTGGCCAAGCAGCAGTCCCTCGAAGCTATCAACATTCAGCAATGGGCAGGTGAAGCGTTTCAACAGGCGCTGGCAGCGGCCACTGAGGGCGACCGGCGCTACCGTGAACGCGCCTTCAGCGCGGCCATCGAACACTATCAAACGGCCCAAACCCAGCTCGAGCAACTCGAGGCCGAGCGTGAGCCACGCATCGCCAGACTACTGCAGCAAGGTTTATTAGCGATCAATCAAGGTCGGGGCGATCTCGCCCGGCAAGCCTTCGACAAGATATTATTAATGGCAGCCCAGCACCCGCAAGCATTGCAGGGCAAGCAACGTTTGGCCTCACTGCCCGAGGTTTTTGCCGCCAGTGAACGCGGCAAGGCACTGCAGATTGGCGCTGACTATGGCGCCGCACTGGCACAATACAGCCATGCCTTAAGCCTCGACCCCTTGTTTGAGGCCGCGCTTAAAGGCCAAGTAGAGGCGCAAAACTTACTGGACGAAGAGCAATTTCAGAATGCCATTAATCGCGGCTATCAAGATCTGCACCGTGGCGAGCTAGCCGCTGCCCGCCAGCACTTACAGCGCGCGCTGCGCCTCAAACCCCGGTCGGCGGCGGCTCTCGGTGCACTGGCGCAGATTGATAATGAAATCGCCCAAGGCGCTATTAGCCGCTTACTCAGCAGCGCCCATAACGATGAAGACAGGGAGCGATGGCAGGCCGCCCTCGATACCTACCAGGCCATTCTCGACCGGGATCCGGCCATTACGAGCGCCACCATCGGCAAAATTCGCAGCGCGGTGCGCCAACAGCTCGATGCCCACTTGGAAAAACTGATTCACCAGCCCCTGCGCCTAGCCAGTCCGGCGGTCTATCGCGATGCCCAACAAGCCCTTGCCAATGCCCGTCAAATTGCCCAGCCCGGGCAGCGCCTACAGCGCCAGATCAAGGCACTGAGTCAAACACTCGTCAACGCGCAACAACCTCAAACCGTGGTGCTGCGCTCCGATAAGCTCACCCGTGTCCGTATTTTCAAGTTCGCGGAGTTCGAGCCCTTCACGGAGAAACGTATTCAATTGACGCCGGGAAAATATATCGCCGAGGGCGTACGTCCCGGCTACCGCGACGTACGGGTCGAGTTTACGGTTTTGGGGGGCGACACCCGCCCGGTCGTAGTGCAATGCAGGGAAACGATTTAATGGGCGATAACAACACCAGCGCGAATACTTCCACCCCTAGCTCCGCTACTCATTCTACTCTTAGCTCGACTATTAGCCCGATCGACTTCACCCCCGTCGAGTACGCGAAAAAAAAACGCCCCACGCCATTGCGCCCCGCAGCCCTAATGCTGGCCGCCTTGCTCTGCATCGCCATCGGCCTGCTCTGGTTTCTGCTCACAGCACGCTCGGTAGAACTCAAGCCGACGCCGGCAAATGCCACACTGACGGTTTCTGGCGGCCTCTCTTTCCACCTCGCGGGGCACTACCTGATACGCCCCGGCACCGTTGAGCTACGACTCAATGCCCCCGGTTATTTTGAGCTAGAAAAAACCCTGCTTATCGGTGAGGAGGAGCAACAGAGCTACCCCCTAACGATGACGAAAATGCCCGGTCATCTCGCCATTAAGGCCCATCCGCCAGCGGTAACGATTAGCCTGCAAAAGAGCACCCAAGGCAATAGCTCTCAAGAAAACCGACAAGGTGAAACACCGCTCACCCTGCAAAATATTGCCCCGGGGCGCTATACCTTACTCGCACAGGCCCAGCGCTACTTCAGTCAAAGCCTGGATATCGACGTCGAGGGGATGGACATTACCCAGCACATCGCTGTTGACTTACAGCCCGCCTGGGGCCAGCTGCGCATCCAATCCAAGCCCCCTGGGGCCGAGATTTTTGTTAATGGTAAAAGTCAGGGTCTCTCGCCCCGGGACATCGATATTCTTGCAAGTGGCGAAGCCGTGACGCTGCAATTGCCCGGCCACAAACCCTGGCAACAGCGCCTCAGCGTACCCGCCGGTGAGCAGCGCGACTGGCCGCTAATTGAGCTGCAGCCGGCCGATGGTCTCTTGTCACTGAGCTCCCAGCCCCCCGGTGCAAGCATCACTCTCGATGGCCATTATTTGGGCACCAGCCCCCGGCAAATTGAACTGTCCCCCGACAAGCCAGGGCAATTGCGCGTGTTCCTCGATGGCTACTACCCCGCCAGACAGCGCGTCAGCATCGCCTCTGGAGAGCGCCGCGCATTAACGATCACGCTCAAGCCGAAGCTTGGCGTCCTCAATATTCGCGTGCAACCCGCCGGTGCCACGCTGTATATCGACGGCCACGCCAGAGGTAAGGCCCAACAAAGCCTCTCGCTGTTGGCCCGGCCCCAGCGTATCGAAATTCGTAAACCAGGCTATACCAGCCACTTTGTCACACTCACCCCCCAGCCCACCGTTGAGCGCACACTGCGGATAAAGTTAAACACCGAGGCGCAAACCCGTGCCGCCAGTATTGCCGCCACCATCACCGCCCCCAGCGGGCAAACATTAACGCTGTTTCGCCCCGATACCACCTTTAGCCTCGGTGCCTCGCGCCGCGAACAAGGCCGCCGCGCCAACGAAGTACTGCGCAAGGTGAGGTTAGAGAGAGCCTTTTATTTAGCCAACACCGAGGTCACGAACCAGCAGTTCCAGCAATTCCAGCACCAGCACAGCTCCAACCACGCCAGCGGCAACACTCTCAATCAGCTCACCCAGCCGGTGGTCGGTATCACTTGGAGCAGCGCTGCGCGCTTTTGCAACTGGCTGAGCCAACAACAAGGTTTAACGCCGTTTTATATTGAGAAGGATGGCGAGATCAGCGGCTATGCCAGCGAGTCCAGCGGCTATCGCCTGCCCACAGAGGCCGAATGGGCCTGGGCCGCGCGCTGGCAGAATGACCAGATGATAAAATTCCCCTGGGGGAAAACACTGCTACCGACCACGAAGACCAGCAATATCGCCGACAGCAGTGCCGCAAAAATTCTGCCCCGCGTGCTCAGGGGCTACAATGATGGCTTTGCGGTCTCCGCCCCGGTCGCCAGCCTGCTACCCAATAATAAGGGGCTCTACGATATGGGCGGCAATGTCGCCGAGTGGGTCAATGATTTTTACAGCATTGCCGCAACGATCTCTGGCACTGTCGAAAGCGACCCCGTCGGCCCCGACAAGGGGCAATTCAAAATTGTCCGCGGTGCCAGCTGGCGACATAGCGGTAAAACAGAATTGCGCCTGTCCTATCGCGATTACAGCGATAGCGCCCGCGACGATCTCGGCTTTCGCATTGCCCGTTACGCTCAATAAGGTAAACTATTTCGCTATGCCAAAAAAAATAAAACATGCTATTAAAAACTCACGGTCAGCACTGATTAAACTCACTTTTATAATTATCTTCCTCCTCTCAACAAACACATTACTAGGGCAAGAAAGTCAGTCAGAAAACAACGCTGAAGTAAAAGCAACCCCGTCAGATGAGTCAGATACGCAGGTTAAAAAACCCAATAAAAAAACAGCGGACAGCCAACAGCCCCGCACTAAAGAAAAAACCCCATCGCGCTTTAAACCCCGCGAGGCAATATCGGAGGATTTTTCCGTGCCCTTTCCGGTCGATATTTAAAGTTTTTTCAATGTTATTCCTTGTCACTATCGGCCAAGCCCAGTGGATTTATTATGAGCAGCAATAATAAAAATATTAACAGCCAGTTCTCCAGCGAATTCCTCTACCAGGTTTTCGCCCTGCTGGCGGCCGTGATTGTGGTCCACAGTATTTATCTGACCCTGATTCGCCCCCATGCAGCGGCTATTATGGAGGCCCAACTGGCCCGCGAAGCCGCAGGGCAAGTAATCGTCGCCGAGCGCTCCTTTTACACCGTGGTGAAAGACTACGAGCAGGAGACCTGTTTTATTCTACTAATATGGGCGACCGCGATTATGGGCTTTAAGGCGCGACGCGCCTTGGGCGAGCGGCAGTTATTGCAGCAGCCCCTGCTACACATTGGCGAGGGCAATCGGGTGCTACCCGACGACGCCCGGCAACTGTCCCGCCCCCTCGAGGCGCTGCCAGCACAGCAACGGGGATTACTACTGGCCCGAGCCCTGCTCGCCGGGCTGCAACGCTTTGGCGCGACGCGCAATATTCAGGATGCCTCCGGTGCCATCAGCGCGGTCTGCGATGGCGAGTCCGACCGCCTCGACTCGGAGCTTTCCATGGTGCGCTACATCGCCTGGGCGATTCCCTCGATTGGTTTTATCGGCACCGTGCGCGGCATCGGCGAAGCCCTCAGCCAGGCTCATCGCGCGGTGCAGGGCGATATCGTCGGCGTCACCTCCAGCCTTGGCGTGGCCTTTAACTCCACCTATATCGCTCTGGTGATCAGCATCGTGGTGATGTTTTGCATGCACCAGCTGCAATTGTTGCAGGAGAGACAGGTACTGGATATTCACCATTACTGTGACCAGAACTTACTGCGCCACTTAAAGACTGACTAGCAGGCGGCTAAACCCGAAAAACTACGTCAATGGAGTAGCATTTGAGCACTGCGATTATTGAATTGAACGACAGCGGCATCATTTGTCATTCACCGGGCAGTACTGAGACCCCGCCCGCTAGCCCCGGTTATGCCCTGCTCCAAAACCAGGCGGTGGTCACCGGCCAACAGGCCCTGCAGCAGGCCTGGTTGCAGCCCCAGCAGAGCTTTAATCAATACTGGCACCAGCTTAGCCTGTCGCCCTTAAGCGTGAGCAACCAGCACGCCCGCCACCATGCGGACCTCGCCTACGCCCAGCTACAGCAGCTGTATAGCGATACCGGGCAAGCCCAACAAATGATTTTCGCAATGCCCAGCAACACCAGTGCCGAACAGTTGGGTATCTTGCTAGGACTGGTAAAGGCCTCGCCCTTTACCGCTGCCGGCTTGGTCGATGCCGCCGTTGCCGCCGCCAGCCAAACGGGGCTACAGGGCGTATTACTCCACGCCGACATTCAGTTACACACCACGGTGTTGTGCCAATTAAGCAGCGCCGCTTGGGTGCAGCGAGAAAGCAGCCAGCAATACCCAGACATCGCCCTAAAGGCCATTCACGATACCTGGGCGCAGTTTATTGCCGACCGTTTTATTCGCGAATACCGTTACGACCCCTTGCACACCGCCGCCGGTGAACAGCAATTACACGACCGTTTGCCCGACTGGATTGCGCGACTCAACCTCGCAACAGAGATCGAAACCGAACTCAGCGCTCCCCAAGGAGACTTCCGCCTGCGCATCCAGCGCAGTGAATTTATTGCTGCCAACCAGAAGCGCTGGCAACGACTGGTCGAAGCCCTCGCCAATACACCCTATGACAGCCTTTTACTCAGCCATCGCCTCGCCAGCTTGCCAGGCGTACTCGACAGCCTCGAGGCCGCCGGACACAGCAATATCGTCACCCTCGCCGCCGACGCCACCATCGCGGCCTGTCTGGCGCAGGGTGATAACATCGCCACAGCCGGTGACAATAAGGCCGTTGATAGGCCCTTGTGTTTTATCACCACACTGCCAGCACTAGCCCCAAAGCACAGCCAGCCGACGAGCCCGAGTGCAGCCCTTAATTTACGGCAACATTCCAAGCCTTTAACACAGGGCGCCATTAAGAGTCCCATTAGGGCCGCGACTCACTTACTCGACGGCCATCGCGCCTACGCCTTAGCGCCGGGCTTAGTCCTGCTCAGCGACGGCCGAGTCTGCAATAAAGCGCAAAGCCCTGAGCATTTACCCGCCCAGCCCCTGGCAGAAATAACCGTCGAGGCTGGGCATGTCATTTTAAAAGCGGTGAATAAGCCAAGTCTGCTGCACTGCGAGGGCGACTGGCACAACTTACACAGTGGCGATGTCATTGTTATCGCCAGCCAAACCTTCACCCTGATTGATGTTGCCTGATGCCCCGTAAACGTCGCCAAACCAATACCTTCAGCCTCTCCTTCCTGGATATTATGGCCTGTGGTTTTGGTGCCGTGACCCTGCTTTTCTTGATTCTTAAACACGAACCCAGCACCGCCGCAAACGACGCGGGCAGTCAGTGGGAGGCGGTACAATTACAGGACGATATTAGCGACGGCGAGCGCCAACTCAAGCAACTGCGCAACAGCCTCGATGCGATAGAGGAAAAACTGCTGACAAGCCGGGGCCTATCGGACCGCGTGCTGGAGGATATTCAGCGCAACCGGAGGGAACTCGGTGCCCAAAGTGATCCCCAGCAACAAATCGCCCTGCTGCGTCAACAAGTGGCAGCCCTAGAACAAGAAAGTGCCGACTTACAGGAGGCCGGTGCCAGCCGCGATGCCCGCCAGTTTGTCGGCGACGGTGACCGCCAATATCTAACCGGACTCAAACTGGGCGGCAACCGAGTGCTGATACTGCTCGATGCCTCCGCCAGCATGCTCGGCGAAACGATTATCAATGTTCTGCGGCGCCGCAATATGAGTACGGCCATAAAGCGCCAGTCGCCAAAATGGCAACGCGCCCTGCGCACCGTCGAGTGGCTAGTCGCCCAGTTGCCCGCGCACAGCCAATACCAGCTGTATACGTTTAACAGCCAAGCGACAGCGGTGTTGAGCAATAGTCATAGCCAATGGCTGGATGCCGCCGACAATATTACTCTAGACGCCGCTATTGCCCAGCTGCACAAGACCCTGCCCGCCGGTGGCACCAGCCTAGTCAACGCCTTTGCCGTGACCAATGACTTTACCCAGCGCCCGGACAATATCTTCCTGATTACCGATGGACTACCGACCCAGGGGGAAAATAAACCCAGTAAAAACACTGTTTCGGGCAAGGCCCGGGTCGCACTGTTTGAGAGCGCCGTCGCTACCCTACCGAAAGGCGTACCGGTGAATATTATTTTATTCCCGATGGAGGGCGACCCAGCGGCCGCCGCCCTGTTCTGGAAGCTCGGTCTGTTCAGCAAAGGCGCTTTCTTAAGCCCTTCGCGAGACTGGCCCTAGGCCGGTAGGGACATCGACCATGAAACGCTCCCGACGCCAAACGCTTGAAATCAGCATTTCCTTTCTCGACGTTATTAGCTGTGGCTTTGGCGCCATTGTGCTGCTGCTATTAATCGCCAAAACCGTCGAGTTTAGCGCGCCGCCACAAAGCCAGACGAACGCCGATCAGCAACATATCACGCTATTACAGAAGCAATTATTTAGCCTGCGGGGTGAAACCCGGGTGATGACTCAAACACTAAGCGGCAAGCGAGAGCAGCTCTCTGAGCTGGAAAAAAGCATCGCCCGCCTACGCCGGCAATTGGCCAGCGTTGAACGACAATTACAGGCCAGCGCCCAGGCTGATACCACCGAGCGGGATGAATTAATCCTCGCTCAACAAATACTCAGCGAGGAAATGCAGCGCCTGCAACAACGCGGCAGCCTCAATGCCAAGCAACTGATTGGTGGCATTCCCGTAGACAGTGAATATCTGGTGTTTGTGATCGACACCTCCGGCAGTATGGTCGACTACGCCTGGTCCAAGGTGCGCGCAGAACTGCTCAACATTCTCGACATTTATCCCACCGTAAAGGGGATTCAGGTAATCAACGATATGGGCGACTATATGTTCCCCAGCTATCGCGGCAAGTGGCTACCCGATACCCCAGGGCGACGCCGTGCCATTATTCGGCAAATGACTCACTGGCGGCCCTTTAGTAATTCAAGCCCAGTGGAGGGCATACAGCGAGCGATACAGGCCCTTTACGCCTCGGATAAGAAAATCAGCCTGTATGTCTTTGGTGATGACTTTACCGGTAGCTCTATTCACAAGGTGCTCAGTACCGTGTCACAAAGTAACCGCCAGCGTGGCCGCAACAAGCAACGAGTGCGTATCCACACCATCGGCTTTCCCGTCCACTTTCTAGCACCCGGTGGCAGAATGGAAACCGCCAGCCGTTTCGCAGCACTGATGCGAGAACTAAGCTATCGTAATGGTGGAACCTTTGTCGGCTTAAATAGCCTCAATGAGACACAATGAATGCCCACAAAAACAACTATCGCGGCGCCGCAATGAAGGCCCAAGCATTGCTTACCCCCCTGCTAGTACTGAGCTGTTTATTCGCCAGTGCTTGTGCCACCCAGTTAGAAGTCGTGGGCCAATTCCCCCCCGCCCTCACTCACAAATTGCCGCTGCGCAGCCTCGTCGTTTTCGAGCCCGACTTTGCCAATTACCGCTTTGACAGCACGGTGGGCGAAGAGGTCAGTGTTGCAGTGGGGCAAATTCAAGTCGAACTCTTTAGCGGCTTGGCCGCCAGTTTATTTCAACACAGCTCAACGGCCACCGATATGACCGATAATAACGACGTCGATTTAATCTTGGTGCCCCGTGTCGAAGATGTGCAAATTTCAATGCCCAATGAATCGCAACTGAAGGTGTTTGAGGTTTGGATAAAGTACAACTTGCAACTGTTTGACAGCAGCCACGAACCCGTTGCCGACTGGATTATGACCGCTTACGGTAAAACCCCGACCCGCTTTTTAAAATCTGACACCGAGGCTTTACAGCAGGCATCCATGGTCGCCCTGCGCGATGCCGGCGCACACTTTATTACCGGTTTTTCCCGCGTACCAGAAATACAGCAATGGCTGCGCCAGCGCCAGACTCGCGCACAAGCTACAAATGACAGTACTCACCGATGAAGCCACTGACCATCGGCAGCGCCCTGATACGGGTACTACTACTCCTCACCCTAAGCGCCTGCACCACCACCACCGTTGATGAATACCGTGAGAACGATACGGCATTGACCCTCGCCAGTAATGAGCGCGTAGTGGTGCTGGGCCGGCGTCACTATGCCGACTACGAAACCGAACCCGACTTTATCGACTGTATTGGCGAAAAATTAAATGCCGACAAGCTGGTTACTGTCCTCCCCGAGCGTCAATTTGTCGACCTTCTCTACCCCTGGTTTGAACCCCGCACCGCGCCACTGGGCCTAAAGCGGCTGGCAAAAATGCTCGACGAACCGCTAATTGCCCAGCGCTTCAACAAGCAGGGCCTGCGCTACATGATCTGGATTGATGGCAGTACCGAAACCACCGAACGCGAGGGCTCGGTGAGTTGCGCCATCGGCCCCGGTGGCGGTGGCTGCTTTGGCTTTGCCACCTGGGAGAAAACCGGCACTTACGAAGCCATCATCTGGGATTTACACACTCGGCAGGAGAGCGGTCGCGTAAAGGTCGAGGCCAGGGGCTCGTCCTATATGGTCGCGATTATTCTGCCGATCCCCATTATCGCCCAAGTACAAGACCAGGCCTGTGACGGTATCGGCCGACAATTACGCAGCTTCTTCAGGGCTAACACGAGGCGTGAATTGGCGTCGGGAACACCGTGAAAAAACGTTGCGGTAGTGCCCTGCGCAGCTTGCAACCGCTGTTGCTCGCCACATTGCTAGTAACACTGCCTCAGGCCCACGCAGAACCAACGCTCATGATGTCCGCTGAGAAAGCCGCCAAGATCGGACAGGAAATGTACGAGCAAGTCACCGCTCAGACCCCGGTGTTTAGCGATAAAAAAATTGCCAACTACGTCGATACCGTGGGACAAAAAATTGCCCGCCACAGCGACAAGCCCGATCAGACGTACACCTTTACCGTACTCGACAGCCCCGACATTAACGCCTTCGCCACACCCGGCGGCTATATTTATATCAATCGAGGCCTGTTGGCGTATATGAACTCGGAGAGCCAACTCGCCGCCGTACTCGGCCACGAGGTCGCCCACATTACCGCCGATCACGCCTCTCAACAGCAGCGCGCCCAAACCGGTTCCAGTGTCATCGCCGGAGTGCTGACCATACTCACCGGCAGTGTCGATGTCGGTGAGGCGTCGGCGCAATGGGGCGCGGCCTCAGTTAAGGGATATGGTCGTGAAATGGAATTGGAAGCCGATGCCCTCGGCAATACATTTTTAAATCGCGCCGGTTACGCCCCCTCTGCCATGATCGCCATCATTAGCCAACTCAAGGCACACGAGCGCTACAGTAAGAAACGCAGTACCGATGCCGGTAAAAAAACCCAAACCTATCACGGCCTCTTTGCCTCGCACCCGCGCAATGACAAACGGCTACGGGAAATACTGAGAGCCTCTTCACTTAAAGGATCTCGCAAAGATGGGGGGGGGATCAGCGCCAACATTGACAGCGGCAATTTTCGCGTCGCCACCAATGGCCTGTTATGGGGAAAAAACTCTCGCCAAAAAGAAAAAAAACCGACACGCTTTTATCAGGACAAATTACGCTTTCAATTTGACTACCCCAAAGGCTGGGTATTTAAAGACCAAGGACTAACCATCAACGGCGAAAACGAAAAGAAATCGGCGACCTTAAGTCTCACATTAAAAGCCCGCACCCTAGACAGCCCCCGAGACTACATTAAAAATAGCCTTGGCATCGCCTTTATCAAGAAGTCGGAAAGCCTAATTATTCATGGCCTCAAAGCCCACACCGGTATCGTCCCAGCTACAGAGAGCATTCAAGAGCAGCGTCTTATTGTAATTTACTACGGGCCGCGAGCCTATGTGTTCCGTGGCCAGGTTGACAATGGCAGCCTTAACGACAAAGCGGGGCCGGAGGTAGAGTCAGAGGTTCAACAAAGTTATGACCGAGATTTTCTCGCCATTGCATTCAGTTTTAAACCCCGCTCTCTGCGCGAATTACAAAACCAAAAATCCCAGGCTATTCACTATGTCAAAGCCAAAACCGGGATTACCTATAAGCGCCTCAGCCAACACCTTAGTTTGGGGCGCTACGGTGTCAGTCAGCTGCGGCTCATCAATGGCCACTACCCGGCCGGAGAACCCGTAGCGGGAGAATGGTTAAAAATCATTCGCTGAAATATCATTGCAAGGCCGCCGCTACCTACTAGTACCTACCTGTTAATACCTACAGGCTTGAATCTACTTCAGTCATGCTAAAATTTTTAGGCTATATTGGAAAAATACTTTAATACGCGAAAAAACACCTAGATTCGCACAATAAGTGCTCGTCTTTTAGCCCTGACAAAGTCGACTTTCCGCAAGCCCTATAAATCATTCTCTATTCCCTGAATAACACTATCATCAGAGAGCCATCAATGAATCAATTTTCAATTGCCACACTTATCGGCAGCTTATTTTTATCCTGTAATCTATTCGCTGCTCAAGCGTATTTCGAGCCCGATATGAAAGACCTTTCTATCGGATTCTTAGAGGGCTTTTCAACCGACCTGCCCGACAAGCCTGCCTATGATTTTCCGCCCCCCCCTGTCTTTTTTAATAACGCCACCAACACCCCCGACGATTGCCGGCCGGTGGATACACAGCCCCCAGCCAAACTTAATTTATCCACCACACCCTTCTCCTATGACTCACCAATACTTGCCGTTAACGCTTATGCTCCGATCAAGCTTATCGCCAGCGAATACTTGAAAGAGCAATTTGTCGTGGTCGAGCACTACGAACAGGCCTACGAATACTTGGTTGCACCCAGTGGCGACTACCATTGGGGTGACTATGTAATTGAGTTAAAAGGACCCAGCCTGCCCAATTCATTAACCGTCACCTATGTCACGCTTACTGTTTTTATTACCTATATTGAGGGCGACGACGGCTACCGTGCCACCGGCTTTGACTTGCAACAACAAACGGTTCACTAAAGAATCATCCATAATAATATCACCGAGACCGCCAGCAAGCCTCGGTGATATTAACCAAACTAGCCAGAAGATGTTAAATATCGATCGCAGCAAAGCACCGATATTACCCGCTGATTACTCCGGTATGGGCTCGCAACCGAGCACTCCAATTTTTTCTAAACTGGCGATTTCTTCAACAGAAAGGGAGGTGTACGCCGTCAGTACTTCTGTATTTTGCTCACCCAGATAGGGGGCCACTAAGGACAGGTGGCCGGGGAATTCCGAAAAGCGCAGCGGCATACCTGGCACCTGAAATTCGCCGATGCTGCGATCAGAAATTGTCCGCACCGTTTCACGCTGAATCAAATGCGGGTGGGCCATAGCCTCTTCGACCTCGAGGATGGGGGCCACCGGAATGCGCGCATCTTCCAGTATTTGCTGCACCGCATCATCACTGCTTTGCTCAGCCATCCACCGTTCAATGATTTTTGCCAGTTCAAAGCGGTTTTCAATCCTTATCGCCGGATCGGAAAAGCGTGGATCCTGCTGTAACTCGGGCATACCTATCGCCTCACAAAAACCGGGCCATTGATGAGTGAGGGCGACAATAAAAAAGTAGCGCTCCCGACCTTTAAACATGCCTACCGGCGCCGCAACATTGTGGTGGGTTCCCAGGCGCCGGGGCAGAGACTGTCCTTTGCTCGCGCTGTAATCTTGCACGTTGACTTCGTGATGATGGAAATAGGTATCGAGCAGGGAGATATCAAGGTACTGGCCCTTGCCGGTGCGCTCGCGATGGAAAAGGGAATAACCTATCGCCGTCGCCGCATGCACGCCCGTTGAGGTATCGCCAATAGCCAGCCCGACCAATGAAGGAGGCCCGTCGGCCGGGCCGATCATCGCCGATACACCGGAATAAGCTTGGGCGATATAATCAAAACCAGGTAAGTGGGCCAGCGGCCCGTCCTGCCCAAAGGTAGAAATGGAACACATAATCATTTTCGGATTGAGTTTTTTCACCTCCTCCCAGCTAAAACCCAAGCGCCCAATGACTCCAGCTGAAAAGTTTTCAACCAAGACATCAAAATGAGGAATCATCTGGCGAATAATCCCCTTACCTTTCTCTGATTTCAAATCAATGGCTAGGGATTTTTTCCCCCGATTTTGCTGCACGTAGTAACCGCTACGGCCGTCATCAGCCTTGAAGGGAAAGTGGCGAGCGTTATCACCTATCGTCGGCTCTTCAATTTTAACGATCTCCGCTCCCATTTCCGCCATCAGCCGGGTCGCTGCGGGGCCGGCAAGAAACTGGGTGAAATCGAGAACTTTTATACCTTCGAGAATGTGTGACTGGCTCATTTCGGGCTCCTTTTTATTATTTATTGTCCACGTCATAGCATCACAAGAACTCTGCGAAATCAATTTCAGTAAACACCTTAGTTAGCCCAGCGGACAACAAACACGGTACTCTAGAAGTATTAATAACGGAGCCGGCCATCAAAAATGCCGCCCGTGGCCACGCTCAACCTAGGTTCATCGACATCGTGAAACATCAGCAATCCCGCCACCGCGCTGAACGCAGCTACCAGCTACAGATTCGCCGCAACCTTAAACGTAACTTCAGCGCCCACCTCGCCCACGGCCTACTCGGCCAAACTGGGTTTCGCCTGCTGACCGCTCCCACCTTCCTACCGGCCTATGTGATGCTGCTGTCCAATGGCTCCGATATAGCGGTGGGTATTGCCCTCGCTATGCAGTCCCTCGGCATGGCCATCACCCCCTTACTGGGCGCCAACCTTATCGAACATAGAGCCCGAGTCCTGCCGATGGGATTTCTTATTGGCGCAGGGATGCGCGCGATGGTGCTCTGTATTGCATTGGCCGGGCTGCTGTTATCCCCTCACTCCGCACTACTGGCGATCTATCTATTTCTGGCTCTATTGGGACTCTTTCAGGGCATGCAGGGCGTCATCTTCAATGTCTTGATGAGCAAGGTGATACCAATTGACAAACGCGGCTGGTTGACGGGGCTACGGAATTTTCTCGCTGGCATTACCGCCGCCGGTGTTGCCTACCTGGGTGGTCACTATCTAATTGGTGTCAACCCCGAACCCCTTGGCTACTCGATGACCTTTTTACTCGCCTTCGCGCTCACCAGTGTCGGCCTGGCGATGCTGCTCTTTGTGCGTGAGCCGGAGCCACCCACCCTTGCCGCCAATGTCAGTCTCAAGCAGCGCCTGGCCCAGATACCCGCCCTGCTGCAACAAGATACGGCCTTTACTCACTATTTCCTGGCGCGCTCGCTGGCGACGATGGGCCGTATGGCCATGCCCTTTTATATTCTCTACGCCGGTCAAACCCTGGGCTTAACTGGCACGGTACTGGGCACCTTAACCGTTGCCTTCACTCTAGCGGGCACTTTTTCAAACCTAGTCTGGGGTTGGATAGCCGACCGCCGAGGCTTCCGCTTAGCCTTCCTCATCTCCATTGGTCTATGGGTGGCATCCACCCTATTGCTGTTATTTAGCCAGAGCTTAGCATTCAATATACTGGTGTTTATGGGCATTGGTGCCGCGACACAGGGCTTCCAAAGTACGGCCATTAATTTGACCTTAGAATTCGGCCACCGCGACGACGTGCCCTTGCGCATTGCCATCGCGAATTCCAGCTCCGAGGTCGCGGGGACTATAGGACCCTTACTGGGCGGTATTCTCGCCGCTTGGCTAGGCTATGAAGCCGTGTTCATTTGCTCTGTTGCCTTTCTGCTTCTCGGCGGAGTATTAGTCAGTGCCTATGTGCCCGAACCGCGCTGGGCATCCAGTAAAACCTAGTACCGGCGCAACCCCCTCAGCCGTGAAATAACACTCTAACGTGAACAATCATTAACTTCGCGTGGCCCCTGCTGTTATAGCTCGCCAAACTATTGATTGGCCATTCTTAATAGCGGAAACCTTCAACTTTCTACCCAAGCTGCCAGCCATCCCTGGCAGCTTGATGGCACGCTCAAACCAGCATTGACACCTGCCCTTTGCTAAAGGTTTTTGAACAATCATTCAATAATAATTAAGTTCTTCAGGAAATATTGAAAGCGGTCACAAAACAACCAGCTCCTAGTAACAAAAGCGCACGGTTCTACTAAACTCCCCCCGTACACAGCTATAAGCAACCGTTCATCAACCTGCTGGCAAGTACGACGTGGCGATGCCCCTCAGTGACTCCACAAGCATAGAAAAAGATCGACCCCACCAACACACTAGCAATTCGGAGGGCCACCGTGCCTATACACATAAAGAAATACGACGTAGATTACAGTCGCCGATTCTTTTTAGAGAAAATGACCAAGGGAATCATGGGCGCTGGCGTGCTGAGCCCTCTATGGCCCTTAATTGGTGAAACTGCCGATATCACCAAGGCCTACCCCGAAGAGTTATTGTCCATTGACGCCTTTACCCAGGGCAAGCTAAAGGACGGCGACATTCTCGACTCCAGCAATGTCGAGATTGTTAAAGACCTCCTCGACCCCGTCACTTATCTGCAAGTCTCCCAACAGGGCCGTCGTATTAAGCTGGTACCCACCACTACCGATGTCACTCAGCTATTTCCCCACGATTTCCTCAAGGCCAGCCTGTCTAATCAAGGTAAGGCGGAGCTCGACCTGAATGGAAACGTTGTGGTTAAAGGCAGCGACAATCAGTGGATAGGTGGAGCACCCTTTGTCGACCCGAAGAATGGTCTCGAAGCTTTCGCCAATATCACCCTCAGCTGGGGTCGCCACGACACCTCTATTTTCGCCATTGACGACTATGATATTGGCCCCAGTGGCAACGTTGAGTATCAATATCAAATGGCCTGGTGTGAGAAGAACTTTACCGCACTGGTCAGCAACCCCAGTGGCCCCTATCTAGAGGGTTTTGACAACAAACTGCGCCACCAAGCCATTTGGTTTACCGCCCCCGACGATACCCGCGGTACCTCTTTCTTAAATATCTGGAAGTACGACCAGCGGGAATTCCCCGACCTCTTCGGCTACCTACCGGCCTTTAAACGCGTCAGGCGCTTTCCCACCAACCAGCGTTTTGAGCCCTTGGTACCCGGCATTACCTTCTTCCTCTCCGATGCCTGGGCCTCCGGCGACCCGATGCTGACCTGGGGCAAGCATAAAATTGTTGGCCGCGGTCCCTTCCTCGGTTGTCAGTCGGGTATGTGGCAGGGTGACAAGGAAAACTGGTCAAAAGAACACCTGGTACACGGCGGCAAGAAGGGTAAGACCTTTTACGAAACCAATTATCAACTCTGTCCCGAGGTCATTGTTGTCGAGGCTGAGCCCACCGGCTTCCCCCGAGCACCGGTCAGTAAAAAGCGTATCTGGCTCGACGCCCGCAACATGGCGCCCATTGCCTATGTCACCTACGATCGCAAGGGTGAGATTTGGCGCTCCTTTGAAATCGGTTTCAGCCAGCAGAAACAGGGCAACAATGCCAACCTCGATGCCAAGGGCAACCCTGAATGGTCGTGGTCCTATGTCCACTCCCACGATATTCAGGGCGATCGCTTAACGCGATTCAACCAGGTCGAAAAAATCAAAGGGGGCGTAAAAACTCAGTTTAATTCTGAAAAAGCCTATGAAAAATATCTCACAGTGCAGGCGATTCGCAAGCTTGGCAGTTAATCACAATACGTGATCCGCTGTATTTCAGTAAAAACCGCCAAACTGAGCAATTAATAGAGAAGGATATGGCAATGAAACAAACAAAAACATTCTCCCGACTACCAGCAATATTTTCAGCGAGCCTATTAGCCATGCCCGCTGCCCACGCTGTCGACGTCGATGTATCGGGGTTTATTCGCCAAGAAATGGCCTACAGCATTAGTAATGATCAAAACCCGATGAATCGCGGCAGCGCAGTGGTAACCGGCACCCTGCCCAACTCCACCGGGGGCCCTGATTTTGTCAAACAGGATTTTGATTACGACAATGACTGGAATATGATGGCGACGCGAGCTGAGGTGAATGTCAGTATCGGCATCAGTGAAAACGTAAAGGCCTTTGTCAAAGTGCGAGGCTTTTATTCCGCCGATGTCTTTAACGACGTCAGTATCGAAAGCGGTGCAAAGGACGTCAATCAATTTAAAGTCGACCATCACGGTCAGTGCGCCAGCATTTTCGAGGTCTGTGATGATGACTTTATGATCGACCTGGCCTCCGCCTATGTGGACTACTCCGAAGGCAATCTCTGGGTGCGCGCCGGTATTCAGCAAATTGCCTGGGGCGAAGCCATTTTTTTCCGCGTCATGGACGTGCCCAACGGCCTCGACCTGCGTCGCCACACCTTCCTCGATCTCGCCTCGGAGGAATATGCCGATGAGCGCATAGCCTCTCCGGCCATCCGAATAAGTTATAACCTCAATAGCCAATGGGAAATCGAAACTTTTGCACAAATGTTTCAACCCTCTGTCCTGCCGCAAACAGGCACCGCCTATAGTGTCATTAACAGCCCCTTCACCGTAAGGAATGATATTGGCTTCGATAAAGTCGATAACAAAATCAACGCCGGTGTCCGCTTAGTCGGGCAACTCGGTGACCTAGGTCTGCAATTTATGGCCACCAGCCGCCATAACCCAGACCCCATCTTCAAGTGGCAGGCCGGCGCTCAAACCGCTCTCGACCCCTCCTTTGCAGGTCTTGGCTATGGTGATTTCTCCTCACAACCCTTCCGTGCCACCGCTGCTGACGGGGCCATCAGTGCCCCTGGCACCGGTACCCTCGGCGGTGTTGACTGGATGACTGTCGCCCACCTAGCTGGCGTCGACGGTGTCGAGGCGGTTAATGTTCTGGCCCGTGAATTCGATTTTATTGGCGGCTTTTTGGCCGGTGAACTTGGCTTGCCGGGGCCGGACTACGCCACTTCGATTGCAGATGGCCGCCTGGTACTCGATGCATTCTCTAGCGCCATCGGCGATATGGAGGCCTCCATTGTGCCCATCTATGCCTCAGAGAATGTCTTCGGCTTTGGTGCCAACTACATCTTTTATTCAGAACCCGACAGCTGGCTCGACCAACTGGTGGTGCGCTTTGAGATGACCTACACCCCCGACAAAAAATTCACTAACAACTTTTCCAGAGATTTCATTGAAGAAGATGAGTGGGTAACGGGCTTGGTGCTTGAGAAGTACCGTCGCTTTAGTGATGACTTTCCCGCCACCTTCCTGGTCTTCCAGTGGATGCACAAATCGGAGAGCGACCTCTCCGGTAGACACTTGCGCTTCCTTGGTGGTGATGCCTCCAAAGCGCCCTCCGGTGGAGAGGAATCCGGTGGCTGGGACGCAGTATCCTTTGCTGTTCAGCAAGCGCTGCCCGGTTTGATCTGGCGGCTCGATATGAACGTACTTTACGATCTCAATGGCAGCTATCTGATACAGCCTGGCGTGCGCTATAAGCCCAATAGACGCTGGACCATTGAAGGCTTTGCCAGCTTCCTCGATAGCAAGGACAATGCCGGTGCTCTACAACCCCTAGCTTGGGCCGACGAAGTCACGATGCGTTTAACCTATCAGTTCTAAGCCAGTAATTCTAAGTAACTTTTAGACTAAAACGACAGTATTAAAAAACCCGGCAATTGCCGGGTTTTTTAATACCAAAAATAAGATCCATGCTTAGCCAGTGCTTTCACCAAAGACTTTATCAAGGTGCTCTTTAGGCAGCGGTGAACTCAACAGTGACACCACAACCGTAGTCAAAACAGAGAGTCCCTCACCCACCGTGGCACAGGCAAAAGGATTACTGGCCTGACTACTCATCCAGAACAAGCCCTGCTGCATTACACTGCCCCCGACATCACCCCCTGGCAACCAGCCATTGCGCAACACCGTAAAAGAAATAGCACCGATTACAAAACCCCAGATTGCCCCCTGTTTAGTCACCCCGCGCCAAAAGACACCGAGCATTAACGGCCCGGCCAGCGCCGCCATCATGCCGCCCAACCCTGCCCAAACCATTAAAGCGATATTCTGGCCAATAGAATGCCAAGCCAAGACACCGGCACCCAGTAGCACCACAACGATGCCCCAGCGGCTGATTTTCAGCACATTGTGATCGACCTCTTCTTCAGACGCATTGGGGTGAAGCACCTTAGACAATGAGCGCCGATAAATATCGTTGGCAAAGACCTGCGAGGTGGAAATCACCAAGCCATCGGCGGTGGACATAATGGCCGATAAAATAGCGACACCCAAAAGAGCCGCCAACCACTGGGGAAACAGAGCAATAAACAAGGCGGGAATGGCTTGATTGGGGCCACCCGGACTGGTCAATAGCTCGTCACCCAGTACCGCTCGCGCCAATACACCGCCAAAAATCATCGACGCCAGCACCACACCAAAGACCAGACAAAGCACCAGGAAGCGTGTGCGCCCGACCCCTTCTTTTAAGGCCCAGACCTTATTGCCGATATGGGGCAGCATGCCCAGGGAGAGGTGGGCGAGAAAAATGGCGACGAAATCCCAATGGGAATCGAGAATGCCCGAGCCCTCATAAAAGACACCAACCATCTTAGGGTCTGCGCTCTGTAGGCGAGACAGCACCCCGTCCAAACCGCCGTCAACGCCAACACCGTTGAAAAACATCCAGGCAATGGCGCAAGCCAATATCAACATCATCGCGCCCTGTACGCCGTCGGTTAGAATATCGGCGTGGGCACCACCCAGCACCACATAAACCAGCAAGACCCCAATGGTCACAGTCAGTGCCCAGAAGGCATCCAGCCCGAGTATTTGCTCGAACATCACCAGCCCGGCCAACAACTGAGCCGCCAGATAGAACAGCAGGACGATGGAAAATAGCGCGACGATAATTCGCAGGGCATCAGACTGATAACGATCACCGATAAATTCGGGGATGGAGCGATTACCAAAGGCATTGCCCGCCTTTTGCACCTGACGGAAACACAGCCAAACACCCAGGTAAACGGCGAAGGGGTAGACCAGCGCATAGCCAAGGGCAGGTAGGCCGAAGCGATAGCCCAAACCAGGAATGCCGAGAAAGGTCGCCCCCGATGCCGTCGTCGCCGTCATCGCAAAGGCCAAAAACCACATGCCATAACCGCCGCGAGCGGTAGAAAAGTCATCGCTATTTTCAACCTGACGCATGCCGAGGTAGCCAAAACCGATCATCGCGCCGACATAGAGAAACAAAAACACCCAGGCCCAGACCTGCAATGTATCCATCGATAACTCCTACTTTTCAATACGGTTCAAATCAAAATAAAAGGCCGGGGCGAATTGCCCCGGCCTACAGCGAAAGTTGACAACTGTTGCTAATAAATCGCAATCGGATCAATCATTGCCTGTACCGCACCCCGCACTCGGGGTACACCCAGTACAAAGAAAAACTCATAGGCATTATCACGCACTAGTACACCGGTGTTCATGGTTTCCAGTAAATAAATGCCATTGTGCAATAACAGGGTTATATGACCGGCAAAAAGATTGCCTTCTACCTCTGGCGGCACGGGGTCGACAGCCCAGGTATCGGCACCCACTGCGACCACATTTTTCTCGGCTAAATATTTCGCCGTCGCTTCAGAAATACCCGGCTCTTTACTACCCCAAGTTTGTGGGTCTTTCGCCATCATGGCGTCTGTCCAGCCGGTATGAAACAGTACGACGTCACCCTCGCGAATGGGGGTACCCTGCTTTTTTGCCGTCGCCTCAACATCCTCAACCGTGATCAACTCTCCGGCCTTCATATAGGCAACGCCGTGGAAAGCCGCCATATCGAGGACGATACCACGAGCAACAATCGGCGGTACTTTTTCAATACCCATTTTCGTCACGCCCGTGGTAGTGACAAAATCGGGCCCCTTCAGACAGTTGTAAAACACCTGATGTTGACCCACATGGGCAAGGCCGTCGAGCTGGGAGCCGATACCAAACCAGCCCTGAAAGACATCGTCATTGTAGTTAAAGCCATTGGCAAAGGCCTCCCGCCCCCACTCCTGAGCCGGCTGTACAATCTGTAAATTGAGTGAACGCGGACCAAAGGCCGGGGTGTCTTTATCGATAATAATACCTAGGTGCTGAGTTTTACCTTGTTTAATTAACTGCGAGGCCAGTAACACACTTTTCGGTGTCAGCAGGTTGGCTGAACCAATTTCATCATCGGCACCCCACTTCACCGGCTTGCACTCCTCTGCATTTAGCGTGGTAGCGGGTAGGCCCACACAAACAAGCAGCGCCAATGTCGCACTCCGCCAAAACTGTAATTTACTGCCCATTGCTATCACCTTAATTATTAACGTTGGTTGTTTTATCTTATAGGGGGATATTGACTGCCAAGCGTGGCATAAAACTCGCCGTTAAATTATTTTAGGCGACGTTTTTAACGGTATCGACATCGGGCAACTCTTTCAGGCGCGGCAATACCTCTTTACTGAACAGTTTAAAGCTGTCCTCGGCCATATCGAAGGGCATATCGGCATAGCTAAAGACGCCGTTAAAGCCGTTATTACCTATCTTACTGCGAATATCGACAATTTTCTGATAGCACTGCTCCGGGGTTCCCCAGACCTGCAGGCTCATAAACATTTCGGCAATGGTATCGCGGCCGACATCATTAATGACATCCGACATGTCACCGTAGTATTCATAGCCTTTGCGTTTTTTGAAGTAATCCTGATTCATTTCATAATGGTCAATGACGCTCTGCCAATAGCCCGTCATGTATTTATAGGCCGCCTCTTTCGCTACATCGGCATCTTCGTGACAATAGGTCCAGCACGCCGCTAGTGGTGCCGGGGGGTTGGTACCGTGTACCTTATTAAACAGCTCACTGTAGCGAGCGATATCAATGGCAACTTCTTCCCAGGGTTTGTGGGGAATCAAGAGTAGACCCAAACCAAGTTCGGCCATGCCGAGAATCGAATCCGGTGACATTGACGCCGCATAGCTGCGACCCTTGAACGATTTAATCGGTGCCGGACGGATCGGTGCTTTAGGCTGTTTCACCAGCTCACCATCGAATTCGCAATAACCCTTTTCAAGGCCATCGAGTATCAACTTCGCCGATTCCATAAAGGTCTCGCGGGCATCGCTCTGGTTGAGGCCAAAGGTGTCAAACTCGACACGGGCCAAGCCGCGACCAAAGCCGATAATCGAGCGTCCGTTGGAGAGGTTATCGAGCATGGAAAACTGCTCGGCGACCCGTACCGGGTCGTGCCAGGGTAGAATAACGGCCATCGAACCGAGCTCAACTTTTTCGGTTTTACCGGCCATGAAGCTCAACCATTGAATAACATCGGGGCACATGGTGTAACCGGTGAAGTGATGTTCAACACCCCAAATGGAATCGTAACCCAAGGCCTCTGCCTGAGAGGCCATGCGCACTTCATGCTGATACACGTCGTGGTCGTTAAGGTTATTCCAGGGGTTTTGGAAAATACAGGACAGTCCTACTTTCATACTATTAACGCCTCGTTAAGCCCATCATTGTTTTTTATAGTTATGCACGTTTAAGCAACACCGGTATGCCTACAGCTCACCTACTCGTTAGATTAAGCGGTGTTACGGCGTAGCTTAAGGGCAATCTCGACCCGAGAGTATAGCCAAGATACCCACAAGTAAAGTTTCCAGCGCGCTCGGCCCAGCTGTAAGTCTACAAGCTATTAATCGACATTGCCGAAGAAAAGCCCGCGCGAGGCCACGCTCTAAAAGCAGTGGGTTATAGCCATATTGGGGAGCACGAGAGGAAAAGTGGCGGGAAGGGAAGTTCCGCCACTGACGACAAGCCTTGTCAATGGCAATTTAGCGAAGCGATATTGAGTGTGAAAAAGCCTTGAAGTTACATCTCGGGCAAAAAACAAACCACGCGGTTGCGCCCCTGCTTTTTTGCTACATACAAGGCCTTATCGCTTTGATCCAGCAAGGCATCGTAACTCTTGGTACCCTCAACATACTCGCTCAACCCCAGGCTGGCGGTCACCGCAATGGTATGCTCTTCGTAGTACACCGGCGTTTTTTCTATCACTTCCCTGACTCGATTAGCAAAGATTAAGCCACCAACGGTGTCGGTCTCGGGAAGCATAATTGCAAATTCTTCACCGCCGTAGCGAGCGAGACAATCCGTGCCTCTGGCGATGGCCGTTATTCTTTGTGTCACCTCAATCAAGACCTGATCCCCCGCCTGGTGACCGTAGGTATCATTCACCTTCTTAAAGAAGTCTAGGTCGAGAAATAGCACCGATAACTTACCACCGTAGCGCGCTACACGCTGAAATTCTTTATCGAGTTCCGCCTCCATATAGCGCCGATTGTAGATGCCGGTCAAGGGGTCACGATGGCTGAGCTCCTCGAGATCGGCATGGGCTTGCTGTACTTCCCGGTGAGAAATGGCCGTATCAGTAACATCAAACAAGGTAATACAGACCAGGCTTTCTCCACCCCCACCCTCAAAGGGAATAAAGGTGCAATTTTGATACATATGGGTAACACCACCGGTTATCGGGCGGTGATGGCGGAAATGAAACAGATAGGGCCGCTGCTGCCAGGAGGTAAAGGCAAAATTATTCAGTAGCTGCACGCTTCTGACCTTTTTTTGCAGCCACTTACCGGGTAAATCGGGAAAGGATTCCAGTAGATTGGTGCCAACTATTACCTCTGCGGGCACCTTGCTATTGGCCTCCATAAAGCGATTCCACAACACCACTTCAAGGTCTTCGGTGACCACCAAAATGCCCACATCGACACGATCAATAATAAACCCAAGGCTGTTATCGCCCAGTGCTGCCGTCATTTAGTAACTTTCCATAAATTCAATCAAACCACTGCGCAATTGCCCAATAGAGGCCTCGGACATTAGCATCACCAGATGACAGGAAAAGTCACCCTCTTCCAGACAGAAGTTCACTTCGATAAGCAGGCACTGATCCCACTCTCGATCGCGGCTATAGAGAAGTTCGGTAAGTGGCTTGTCGATACCCACCAAATTGGGAGCTGCAAAATCTAGCTGTTTACCGATCTGCTTGGCGACACCCATCAAACAGGCGCCAATCAAAATATTGGTGACATCGAGTAGCAACTCCTCCTGAGCCATACCTTCACTTTCGTCATAGCCCATCAAGCCGGATAATTGCTGGCAACCATTTGCCCCATAGATGGCAAAGGCTTCACCCTCCAGCTGGTTGTAAAAGGCCTGGCGCACGCCGGCCCAGTGCTCACCGCTACCCTCTACCATCTGCCCAACCTGAGTCACAAAATCCTCATCATTGACCCAGCTGACTCGCGGCACCGATAGGTTGACGAAGACATCGAGCAACTTCGCCAGGGACGCTCCAGCCTGTCCCATGCCAATATTGATAACTTCCTGAAGGATTTCATTCTCTTCTTCATTTAAGGGTTCAATCTTCACTGTAAACCCCGCATTCAGCCAAGGTAGCTGCCAATGACTCTTTATTAAAAGGTTTCTGCAGGAAGGCCAGTGCGCCGAGAGACATAACACGGAACTTGGCTTTCGGTTGGATATCCGCAGACACCACCACCACCTTGGTCGTTAGCCCCTCATCACGAATGCCTTCTAGCACACCAAAGCCATCGAGTACCGGCATGGTGAGATCGAGAAGTACTACCTCCCCCAAACCATTTCGCAGTGCCTCTAGGGCTTCTTCGCCATTGGCCGCTTGGGTAATGTTTACATCCCAACCCTCAGGTATGGACTTCAACATCGCCTTGCGTGAAAACCCCGAATCATCGACGATTAGTAGTGCAACACTCATTCACTTATTACCTTTGTTTCGCCGGCTCTTTTTATTTTTATGGTTCAGTACGCCAAGAGCCTTACAACCTCGTTAGGCTGACAAGCATAGCCCCACGGCGTATGTCCGTCACGGACACAAGTCACAAGTCACAAGTCACTCGCCTCTCATTCCCTACTTATCCTCGTGCATTTACTGAAAAACCTTGGGGCAAAAAAAACGGCGAGCTACGTCGCCGTTTTCTAGAAAACAACCGTCAATCAAACAACTTTATGATTCTCCGTATCCCACTGCTGTACCACTGGAACGACCTCCTCAGCAAAGAGAGTCATGCTCTTCTTAGCGCAATCATAAGGCATACCGGCATAGCTAAAAGAAACGTTCATATTCATGGCACCGATAATATCTTGAATGCCCTGGATTTTCTCCAAGCACTGCTCAGGCGCACCCCAAATTTGCAAATCGGTGAAGGCCTTGCCCATCACGTCATCGCCCGTAGCGCGTGCTGATTTGGTGGCTTCATGGTAGAAGTCATAGGCACCACCACCTTTCGAGGCAAAGTGATCGCCGGTCATATCATAGTGAGCCATGGCCGATATCCAGTAGCCCGACATGTACTTATAGGCCATCTCTTCGGCTTTCTTGGGGTCCTTATCGCAAATCACAAACAGGTTGGCGCTAGTCGGTGGCGCTTTACAGCCCTGCTCCCGTTGATAGTGCTGACGCCAGATATCAATTCCTTGGCACGGCTCTCCCAGGGGGCAATGGCGAAGCTCATAATGGCACCACCGAGCTTGGCCGCATGGGCCGCCGTATCGGGTGACATGGAAACAATCAGCCTGCGATCTTTAAAGGACTTGAAGGGACGCGGACGAATTTCACGGCGCTCCTGCTTAAAGAAAGGGCCATCCCCTCCATAAAGCCGGTATCGGGAGCCTCGATAATCATCCCTGCCGATTCGTTCATACGATCGCGAGACTCGGCCATATCGATACCAAAGCCATCGTATTCGATTTGTGCCAGAGTAAGATCAGCGCGGCAGTACCGAGACTAATGCGCGAAGTCTGACCGGCCATAAAGGCCAAAACTGGGGGATATCAGGGCTGATAGTGTAATCCGTAAAGTGATGCTCAACCGCCCAGATGGAGTCCAGGCCGAGGGGCTCTGTCATCAGTGCGATTTCCAGCTCGCTCTGATACATATCGTAATCAGTCTGGGGTAGATGGGGATGGTTTTGAAACAACATCAGGTGTCCGACTTTCATAGGGCATACTCCGTGCGTTTAGAAATGAACTGATATTTTTGAATATCTCATTCTGCCAGTGGCACGAAAAAAACGAAGGGGAGTATCCATAGCCCTTGATCCAAGACAATAAAAAAGGGCCGACGAGATATCTCGTCGGCCCCTCTGTACTTAAACAATCTAACTAGATGGCAATAACAGCATCCAGCACCAACTGCTTTAGGCTTTCAATTAGCCTGTTTTACTGTCGTTCCAATCATTCTTCAGCACCGGCAATACTTTCTCGCCGAACAAGTTCATGCTCTTTTTGGCGTCGTCATAAGCCATACCCGAGTAGCTAAAGGTAACGTTGACGTCGATGTTGCCCACCAAGTCTTCAATGCCTTTGACCATTTCCAGCACCTGTGCCGGTGTGCCGTAGATCTGGCAATCGGTAAACATTTTCGCCATGCCCTCATCACCAATGTGCTTTAAGGCTTCGGCAGACTTGGCGTAGTGATCGTATTGACCACCACCTTTACCGGAGAAGTGATCACCTTTCATCTCATAGTGATCCATGGCGCTAATCCAGTAGCGGCCCATGTACTTGTGCGCCATCTCTTTGGCTTTGATCGGGTCTTCGTCAACATAGCAAATTACATTCGCCACCGAATTGGGGGCCGGGCGATTCCACTCTTCCTGAAACTTCTCACGCCACAGGTCGATATCGGGCTTGCGCTTTTCCCAGGGGCCGATAGCGAAGGTCATCAAGGCGCCACCAATCTTGGCCGCGTGGGGCACGGTGTCGGGCGACATGGAAACCACAAAGGTACGATCGCGGAAACTACGCAGTGGCCGGGGACGAATTTCACGGCGCTCCTGAATAAAGTGACCGCTGTTGCTTTCCATGAAGCCGGTGTCCAGGGCTTCGGTAATCAACAGTGCCGACTGATTCATGCGGTCGCGAGATTCTTCCATGGAAATGCCAAAGCCATCGTATTCGATCTGTGCCAAACCACGACCGAAGCCGGCCATCGCCCGACCACCCGACAAGTTATCGAGCATGGCGAAATCGGTCGCCACACGCAGGGGGTCTTTGTGCCAGGGCAAAATCACCGCCGCCGTACCCAGTTTCAGCGTGGTGGTACGGCCGGCCATATAGGACAAAAACTCAATGATATTGGGCGACAATACATAGTCGGTAAAATGGTGCTCGGTGCACCAGATAGAATCAAAGCCCAGGGGCTCTGTCATATCGGCAACGGCGAGTTCGTTCATATAAATTTCGGCATCCGTCATTTTCAAATCGGGATGGCATTGGAAAAACAATAAGTGGCCCACTTCCATGGTTCTGTCCTCTCTGTATAGGTTTGTAATTTGCAGGTGAAAAATTGACGCTACAGCCTGTCTCTAAGATGCACAGTGCGCCGTAGTATCGTTATTAAGCGGGGCAGATTCTAACAGGTTTCGAACACGACTTACCCAAAGGACAAGTAGCTTGCCCTTTGGGTAAGTAAGACATTAGAAGGACGACATTAAGTCTTGCCACTGACTCGTCAGCTCTGCCCGAAAGTCGGGGTGGGCAATACCAATCAAGGCCTCTGCGCGCTTCTCAACGGCAAGGTTCGACAATCGTGCAACGCCATATTCGCTGACGACATAATCCACATCATTGCGAATGGCCGTCACCGGAGCCGTCTTCAGTAAGGGCGCAATTTTGGAAATACTGCCGCCCTTGGCCGTCGATTGCAGAGCGATGATACTGCGCCCGCCCCTGGATGAACGAGCGCCGCGCAAAAAGTCCACTAGCCCACCACCGCCGCCAATTTGCTTGCCTTTAATAGTTTCGCTATTGATTTGCCCGAACAAGTCGATTTCAAGCGTGGTGTTAATCGCCACCAGGTTGTCGATCTGCGCCAGTACACCGGCATTATGGGTGTAGCTAACCGGTCGCATTGACAAATCGGAGTAAGAGCCACACCACTGATAAAACGCACGACTACCGGCGACGATGCCCGTGGTCATTTTGCCCTTATCAATGGTTTTTTTACTGCCATTCACCACCCCCGCTTCAACGAGTGGCACAAAGGCCTCGGTCAATAAACCGGTGTGGACACCGAGATCTTTTTTATTACCGAGCGTTTGCAGGATAGATACCGGCAGCGCGCCAATACCCAGCTGCAAACAGTCGCCGTCATCCACCAGTGCCGCAATATGTTCGGCAATCACCAGGTCGAGCTCGCTACCCGCCGCCACACCGTACTCCCGTAGGGCGGTATCGGAACTCACGGTGTAATCGATATCGGCCAGCGCAATCTGCAGAGCATCGCTGATATAGGGCATATTGGCGTTGAATTCGGCAATCACCACATCGGCCTTGGCCAGCATTTCTCGAGAGTAATCGGCATGTAAACTGGCGCTGCAAAAGCCCTCGGCATTGGGCTCGGAGACCTTAATCAGCACAATATTGATATTGTAATCATCCTCCATCGCCCGGTAGCGCGCCGAGTGATAGGCGGGGACATATTCCAGTCGACCCTGATCATGGAAGGGCCGGTAGGCACCGAGGAAAAACCCAGTGTTGAGGATGGCCTTGCTCGACAGGCGGTCAAGCTCCGTCGCCGTCATGCCCGGCACCGAGCAATCGATAATGCGAAATGCCGTATTGAGCCCGGCCTCTGCCACCACATCGAGTACATTATCGGGCTGACCACAACCGCCACTAATAAAAACCGTTACACCATCGACAAAGTGCTGCCGAATATCTTCAACGCATAACGTAGCCGCTTGCTTTATCGCTACCATAACTTTTAATCCCCTATATCTGAATAAACGAAAACTGGCCGGCAATTTATCACAGCGTAGCCCTTGCAAACTAGTCCAACAAAGGCCCCACAACAGAGCATTCGCACAACAATGTCGCCTTTAAAAAGCCATTGACGACGATGGCAAAGGACGAATTGACCCGCTTTATATAAGCGGCGTGGAAAAACAATAAGCTGGCACATGATTTGTATTAGCCAAGTAAGAGAGACCGACAATCACTATCCCTTGGCCTTATCAGTAGGAAATTGAATATGTTAAATCGTTCAAAGCATACAGTCCCCGTTGCCATCAGCATTGCCATTTTAAGCCTGTCTACACCGCTAATTGCTAGCGCCGACACCAGCGCTGAAGGCATCGATAAAGCCCTGAGTGAAGGCGATATTGCCTTAAACCTGCGTTACCGTTACGAGCAGGTCGACCAGGACGGCAAGCCCGAAGATGCTAGAGCTTCAACCTTAAGATCCAGACTCACCCTAAAGTCAGGTGTGATCGGTGGTTTTATGGGCCTCGTAGAGGTCGACAATGTCAGCTATATCGGCAGTGAGCGTTTTAATAATACCGAGAATGGAAAAACCAAATACCCCGTGGTTGCCGACCCCGACTACACCGAAATTAATCAGTTCTTTTTCAGTTACGCCTTTGATGACGACAACAAAACCACCATCGGTCGCCAGCGCATTAATCACAGTGGACAGCGTTTTATAGGCGGTGTCGCCTGGCGTCATAACGAACAAACCTTTGATGCCGCACGCTTACAGCTCTCCCCCCTCGACAAGCTAACAATCGACTACAGTTATATTTGGCGCGTCAATCGGATTTTTGGTCCTGCCGGCGATAACAACAACTTTACCGGCGACAACCACGTCGCTATCGCCACCTATGTATTTAACGAACAACACAGCCTTGCAGGCTTCACCTATTTACTCGATATGAATGAAAGCCCCGCGCTTTCCAGCAGCACTTACGGCCTAGAATACAAGGGCAGCTTGATGGTCAATAACGACCTTAGCCTCGCTGTTAATGTGTCCTACGCCGAACAAAGCGACTATAAAGACAGCCCTTTGAATTATGATAGCGCTTATTACTTCGGCGAACTCAGCGCCAAATTCAAGCCCCTCTCGATCGCTGTTGGCCACGAAGTACTGGCAAGCGACAATGGTGTCAGCTTCAAAACCCCACTCGCCACCCTGCATAAATTCCAGGGTTTTGCCGATACATTCCTCGCGACCCCCGCCAACGGCATTAAAGATAGCTATCTCAAAGTAGCCACCAAAGTGGGCGGCGTAAAACTTGTCGCCGTCTACCACGACTTTGAAGCAGAAACTGGCGGCATGGCTTACGGCAGTGAAATCGATGTTGTCGCCGCCTATACCTTCAGTAAAAATTACAGCGTGCTATTTAAATACGCAGCCTTCGATGCCGACAATTATTCGAGCGACACCGATAAGGCCTGGGTGATGTTAACCGCTGCATTCTAAGTAGGCGAGCATTCGAAATACCCCGACCCTGCGAGTGGCCTTTTTGCCAAAACGGAAACCGGATTTCAACCTTAGCCAGCCCTTTTACACGCTATCTAGCGTGCTGATTTAAAAGGGCAAAGTCTTTAATATACGTCGATATATCCAGGTCGAAATTAGGGGGAAGATATGGGGTTTACGCTCCTGGTTTTACAGCAGTTTTTTTACGGTATTTATTTAACCATGCCACTGCTCATCTTTCTGTTAGTACTCATCACCGGACTGGGGCAATGGGTCGGGCGCATTGAACAGTGGGATAAATTCACCAGCCTCTATTGGTCATTTATCACCGCTCTTACCATTGGCTATGGCGATATTCGCCCCGTGGAAAAAGGCGGTAGGATATTATCCCTCGTGATCGGTATGCTCGGCATTATGTTTACCGGTATTATTGTCGCGATTACCATCGCCGCTACCACCAGGGGCCTAAAAAATATCGTGGGTGCCGAGTAAGACTAACGTCCTTTACCCCAAGCCCTAAAATTCGTCACCTAAACAATTACGGTATTTGTGTGGCCGCAGGCGTGGGCGGCTCATTTACCCAACCGCCACCCAGTGCTTGATACAAGGCAACGACCGCATTCAAGGCCGACTGATGCGACTGGCTTTCATTTAACTCGGCCGTAAACAGGCTGCGGCTGGCCTCTTGTACTTCGAGATAATCGACGACGCCCGCATTGTAACGGGCCATAGAGAGGCGCTCGGCATTGCGGGCAGCGACGGCCTGACGGCGATAGGCCTGGTATTCCTGCCGATAAGTACGCACCTCGACCAGGGCATCGGCGACTTCGCGAAAGGCCTGTTGTAACGTCGCCTCATAGGTATGCAGTGCCTGCTCGGCACGTGCCCGTTGTGCAGCACTTTGTGCCTTTAGCTGCCCCCAATTAAATATCGGCGCAAAAATATTACCCGCCACGCCCCAGCTCTCCGCATTGCCATCATTGAGATCTGACAGCTCGTCACTAACCGCACCAAAACTGCCGGTCAAAGACAGGGACGGATAACGCAATGCCTCTGCAACACCAATTAAAGCCGTCTCGGCGTGTAGTGTTTGCTCTGCTGCCACCACGTCGGGGCGTCGCTGTAATAATTCAGAGGGCAAACCGGTAGGTATTCCTGGCAATAATTGCTGTGTAAGGGCTAATCCTCGTTGGATTGGCCCAGGGTTACGGCCCAGTAACGTCGACAGCCGATGTTCGGTCTGGGCAATTTGCCGCTGAAAAGTAGCAATCGCCACTTCGGCAACGGCGAGCTCGACCTGAGCCTGATTGACATCCAGTTCCGCCACCGTACCTCTATCAAAACGGGCTTGAATAATGGCCAGGCTATTTTGACGACTAAGCACCGTGCTTTCGGCGATGAATAAACGTTGGTCCAGGTCTCGCAGTAGTAGATAAGCATTCGCAACATTGGCCATCAGACCAATAGCAACGTGGCGATGTACGGCTTCGCTCGCGAGCAGATCGGCCCGCGCCGCCTCTGTCGCCCGGCTCAACTTGCGCCATAAGTCGAGTTCAAAAGAAAGCACACCCATAAGGCTATAACTTTCCTGAATGCCCGCACCCGGAACACTCAACTGACTGTGTTTACTGCGCCCAGCCCCGGCCGTTATATCGAGAAAGGGGTACTGATTAGCCTTCGTACTGGTCAACTGTGCACCCACTTGAGCAATACGGCTCAGAGTGACCGCCAAGTCCTTATTTTCTGCTAGCGCACTGCGAATTAAAGTCTGTAACTGGGGGTCCTGGAAAACATCCCACCAGGCTAGGTTGGCAAGACTCTCCGCTTCAGCCCCACCCTGTTGAGTTGTCTCTCCCGCACTGGGAGCTTGTGAGTACGCCTCGGGCACATCCAGCTCGGGCCGTTCATAATCGGGTGTCAAAGCACAACCCGAAACCAGTGCAACGGACAAAATAGCAACAGCGAAACGCGACATTTACAGCTCTCCCTTAGCGGGCGCTACGCCAGCGCTATCTGTCGTCGATCCAGAAGTAGACGGGGGTTTCTTAGTACCGAAAATACGCTCCACTGCAACAAACATCGCAGGTACCAACAAGACTCCCACAACAGTGGCAACCAGCATGCCGCTGAATACCGTCATACCCATAATTTTACGCGCCTCGGCCCCGGCACCCGTGGCGACCAACAGCGGCAAGACACCCAAAATAAACGAAAAGGCGGTCATTAAGATGGGCCGAAAACGCTGGCGGGCGGCCTCCATCGCCGCCTCGAAAGCGGGCTTGCCCTTTTCCATCTCCAATTTGGCAAACTCGACAATCAAAATGGAGTTTTTCGCCGCCATGCCAATCAGCATCACTAAACCAATTTGAGCGAAGACATTATTTTCGTAACTTTCACTCATCAAGCGTGCCAGCCATAGACCGCCAATCGCGCCAAACACAGCAATCGGTGTACCCGCCAGTACCGACAGCGGCAATGACCAGCTTTCATACTGGGCGGCAAGCACCAAAAACACAAACACCAAGGCCATCACAAAAACCAGACCACCGCTACCCGATGCTGCTGTCTCCTGATACGACATACCACTCCAGCTATACGTCATGCCCTCGGGTAGTATTTCGTCGGCAATTTCAATCAATGCCGCCTGGGCTTGGGCAGAGCTGTAGCCCGGTGCCGCTTGGCCACTGATTTCAGCGGAGCGATAGAGGTTAAAACGGTTGGTAAATTCCGTACCGCTGGTTCGACTAATATCGACCAAGGTCGATAGAGGCACCATATTGCCATCGTTATTGCGCACATAGAAAAAGCGCAAGCCATCGGGATCGGCACGGTATTCAGGCTCTGCTTGCACAAAGACCTTGTAGAGGCGGCCGAAGCGATTGAAGTCATTGACGTAGGCACCGCCGAGAAAAGCCCCAATCGAGGTCTGTAAATCCTGTAGCGGCACGCCAAGTTTGAGCGCCTTGCTGTCATTAATATCGAGTAACAATTGCGGGACGTTCGCCCGGTATAAGGTATAGGCCCTAGAAATGGCCGGATGCCTATTCGCCGCTTGCACAAAAGCGGCACTTTGTTGCGCCAGATACTCCGGAGAGTTACCCGTACTGTCTTGCAGCATCATGGTGAAACCCGAACCGGTACCGAGGCCGGGAATAGCCGGTGGCCCAAAGGCAAAGGCCTGGGCACCCTTAATCTGCTGTGCAAAGGCAGCGTTGAGCCGGCGCACAATATTTTTAGCGTGATCTCGCGCCTCGGGGCGTTCGTCCCAATCCTTGAGCTGAATAAAGACAAAGCCTGCATTAGACTGAATCGTACCGGTCAGCATACTAAAGCCAGACACCGCAGAGGCGTTCTCTATGGCGTCGATTTCCGCGACCACCACTTCCACTTTCCGCATCACCTCTTCGGTGCGCTGTAGCGAAGCCGCATCGGGCAACATCACGCTGGCCATAATGTAGCCCTGATCTTCTCCGGGTACAAAACCAGCGGGCAGGCTCTGAAATAACCACACCAGCGCAACCAGCATTGAGACCAGTAAAATAGCCATGCGCAGCAACTTCTCGGTAAAAAAGCGCACCACCACCATAAATACAGCGGTGACTTTTTCAAAACCACGATTGAATAGCTTAAAGAACCCGTCGAGACGGCTACTTTCCTCCCCGGGAGGTTTAAGCAAGGTGGCCGCCAGCGCAGGACTCAGCGTCAAGGCGTTAATCGAGGAGATCGCCACTGCCACGGCGATAGTGATGGCAAATTGCTGATACAACAAGCCAGAAATACCCGGCATCATCGCCACGGGTACGAAGACCGCAATCAGCGCCAGGGAGGTGGCGACAATAGGCCCGGAGACCTCCTTCATGGCGGCAACGGTGGCCTCGCGAGGGGCCATGCCAGCCTCCATTTTAGAGGTGACCGCCTCGACCACTACAATCGCGTCATCGACGACAATGCCAATCGCCAGCACTAAGCCCAGCAGTGATAGGGTATTTATCGAGAAACCCAGCAATGGAAAGACGGCAAAGGCGCCAATCAGCGACACCGGCACCGCCAGTGCCGGAATAAATGTCGCCCTAGAGCTTTGTAGAAAAATATAAACCACCAAGATCACCAGCCCTAAAGCCTGGAACAAGGTAATCACAATTTCACGAATACCCGCAGTGATCGGTTTGGTGGTATCGAGAGACATCACAAACTCGATATCGTCGGGCAGGTTCTCGGCAATTTTATCCATCGCTGCCATCACCTGCTCGGCCACGTCCAGACCGTTGGCATCGGGTAATTGGAAGACTTGCAGCAGTGCCGAGGGCGAACCATCGAGACGGGCTTTGACCACGTAGGCCTGAGTGCCCAGCTCGATACGCGCGACATCTTTTAGCAAGACATGGGAGCCATCGGGGTTGGCGCGGACGATAATGCCACCAAACTCTTCAGGGCTCTCAAAGCGTCCACCGGTTTGCACCGTATAGGTAAATTCCGTGCCCGCCGGTGCGGGCGGCCCACCAATTTGCCCAGCCGCCACCAGTACGTTTTGCTGCTGAATGGCGCGGGTAAGATCCGGCACGGTGAGCGCAAGTTTCGATAATTGATCGGGCTTGATCCATATTCGCATCGAGTATTCGGTGAGGCTACCGCCCAGCACCTCGGCCAAACCGACACCGCGAATACGCGATAACTGATCAATAATATTGATGCTCGCGTAATTCATCAAAAAGGTGTCGTCGTAGGTTCCTTTGGGCGAGATCAACGAGATCAATAACAGCGGGAAAGACAGCTTCTTTTTCACTGTGACGCCCTGGCGCACCACCTCTTCGGGCAACATCGCCATGGCTTCGGAGACACGGTTTTGCACCAATACATTGGCCATATCGAGGTCGGTTCCCACCTCAAACGACACCTGCAAGCTCATACTACCGTTGCTGGCATTGGTCGATTTCATGTAAATCATGTTCTCGACGCCATTGACCTTCTGTTCGATCGGTGTCGCCACCGACTGCTCGACAGCAACCGAGTTGGCACCTTGGTAGGTCGCTGAAACATTGACCATCGGCGGGGTGATCTCGGGGTACTGGGCGACGGGCAGACCGCCGAGGGAAATCAGCCCCAATAGAACAATAATAATGGCGATAACCATCGCCACGATGGGTCGTCGTACGAAGAATTCGGCCATGATTTACGCTTCGGTGGTAGGAGAGGAGGGCGAGCTCGGGACTTCGTCAAAAGCACTGGCTAGGGGCTTGATGGTCATACCATTTTTGACCTTTTGCACCCCCTCCAAGACCACTCGCTCGCCAGCCTTAAGACCACTGGCGATTATTTGCAGCCGGTTGATTTTCGGCCCCGGCACCACCTTGCGCTGCTCGATTTTCCCCTGAGCATCGACCACAAACACACTAAAATTGCCCTGTAATTCGATAATACTTCGCTGCGGTACCAGCAGCGCGCCCATGCGCACATCAATATTGGTGCGCACCCGGGCATATTGCCCCGCCAGCACCAAGCGATCGGGGTTGGGGAAATCAGCCTCCAGGGTAAAAGTGCCGGTGGTGGGGTCTAGCGCCGCATTACTGGTCACCACCTGCCCCTTATGGTCATGCACCGAGCCGTCGGCAAGAATTAAAGCCATTTTCAGCGCCCCCTTGGGGCTCTTGTGGTCTTGTCCATCTTCCCCAGAGGCCCTGTCGATGCGCTTGCGGGCAATTTTCAGATAACTTTTCTCATCAATACTAAAGCGTACCCGAATGGGGTCGACCTGGGAGACAAAATTCAAGGGGCCATTAGCGGCACCCCCAACATACTCTCCGACTTCCGCTTGTGAGATGCCGACCCGGCCACTAATCGGCGAGAGAATACGACAATAACTCAGCAGTATGGTTGCCTGCTTCACTTGTGCCTGGGCCGCCTGTAGCGCGCCTTTGGCGGCTTCGTGTTGGGCAACAGCGGCATCGAGATCCATTTGGCTGACCGCATTGATCCCCGCTAACGGACGAATGCGCTGTAGATCCGCTTTTGCCTTGGCAAGGGCGGTTTCGGCCTCGGCCAAACCACCTTGGGCCTCTGAAATAGCCGTTTGAAAGGGTGTGTCATCGATGGTGTAAAGTAAGTCACCGCGCTCGACATTGCGGCCCTCGATAAAATCCATACTCTCGAGAAAGCCATCGACCCGCGCCCGAATGGGCACATCCGATGAGCCGTGTGTTTGCCCCACCATCTCTATTTCCAGCGCTTGGTCGCGCTGAATAACCTCGACCACGGGCAGCTCTGGCAATTTTGGAGGGGGGGGCTGTTGCTCTGAACAGGCCGAAAGTAAGACCAAGACAAGCAAAAACACGGGGCTCATTAAACCAGCTGGCTGGCAAAAACGTGGGACTGAGGACACCTGCAACACTCGAAACTCCTTATCATGACAAATCACGGCTCAGCCCTTAACGGCTCAAACGCGACTCTAGCACAGGCAAAATAGCGAAGGTAGGCATTCACACCAAGCTCCCAGCGAGCAGCACCGCCACCGGGCAAACCCCCTATCCAACGACACTATTGCCTGGCGCTATTTTATAAACTAGCCTGTTCAAAATCGACCAAGCCCGACATGCTCACTTCAAGGTCGCGAATCAAGCCGTCTTTTACCGCATAAATCCAGCCGTGAACCGATAGTTCGGCACCATTCTTCCAGGCACTTTGCACCACGGTACTGCTGCAAACATTGAGCGCCTGCTCGATGACATTCTTTTCGCAAAGGCGATCAAACCGAGCGTCCTCACCCGTACAGCCATCGATCTCACTGCGATGGAATCGATAAACATCGCGGATATGGCGCAGCCAGTTATCGATGAGGCCGTGCTCTTTGCTCGCCATGGCTGCCTTAACGCCACCACAGCCATAGTGGCCACAGACAATGATGTGCTTCACTTTCAGTACTTCAACGGCGTACTGCACCACCGACAGGCAGTTCAAATCGGAGTGCACCACCACATTGGCAATATTGCGGTGGACGAAAACCTCACCGGGGGGCAGGCCGGTAATCTGGTTGGCCGGCACGCGGCTATCGGAGCAACCTATCCACAAATACTCGGGTGCTTGTTGCTGAGAGAGGTCACTAAAAAACCTGGGGTTTTCATCGAGCTGGGTCTTGGCCCAACACTTGTTATTCGCCAACAGCCGTTCCAACTCACTCATTGCCGCTCACCCATTGCTAGCCCTTTGTGTTAACGGGGCTGAAAGTTGGCATTGTGCCCGATTAGAAGTCGTTATCAAAATTATCGCGCAGGTCAGGTTGTTACCCCCACCCTAGCGACCTGTGAATGGCACAAGGCCCTGTCCGTATTGGCTAATTCGGCAAAAAACCAACTGGAGCACAGACTCCCGCCAATAGACGTGTACAATGCGTCACCAGCGATAACTTGCAATATCCTCTGCATGAAAGAGTGAAGACAGCTTGCAAGTATTTAGCTAAACGACCGCCCGGGTTCAGCGCGATGACAACACGCGATACCGGTGCAAGACCTCGTTAAACCACCAACGGAGGCTCTAAGCCGTAGTGCAAGTAGTTAATTATCTCCACCCTCGATCTGGCAATAGCCAAGTCAAGGGTTCAGCGCCCCCTTATAAGGCACTCGCACCAAAAACCACCACAGCACAGAACCCTCTTGCCGTCAAAACCCAGTGCTGTAGCAAACTCAACAGAGCCCTCCCGCATTTCCAGCAGCCTCTATTCCACCGGCGAGCCATAGTCATGGCCTCAGCAAAAGCTGGCATAGTTCCTGCTTCCATGCTTTCTATAGACATCTTAGCGACACAGCGGCTCATTTTTACCGGCCTATTTACGGAGCACCAACATTCATGAGTACTAAACAACGAATTATCGTTATCGGCAACGGCATGGTTGGCCACAAGTTCCTAGAGGCCATGGTATCGAGCCCACAATACTCTGCCTTCGAAGTCACCACCTTTTGTGAAGAGAGCCGCATCGCCTACGATCGCGTCCACCTCACCGAATTTTTTGGCGGTCGCAGTGCCGATGATTTGTCGCTGGTGGAGCCTGGCTATTACGAGCAGCACGGTATTCGCGTACTCCTCGGCGACAAGGCGGTGCACATTGATCGCGACGCCAAGACGGTGACCTCCGAAAAAGGTGAGGTGCTGAACTACGACAAGCTGGTATTGGCCACGGGCTCCTTCCCCTTCGTGCCGCCCATTCCCGGTCACACCCGCGACAACTGCTTCGTGTATCGCACCATTGACGATCTTGAAGCCATGCAGGCCGCTGCCAAGAACTCAAAAGTCGGCGCCGTGATCGGTGGTGGCTTACTGGGGCTTGAAGCCGCTAAAGCACTGGTCGATCTCGGTCTTGAAACCCATGTTATTGAATTTGCGCCACGCTTGATGGCCGTGCAGGTCGACGACGGCGGCGGCGCCATGCTGCGCCAGAAGATTGAAGAGCTCGGCGTTAAGGTCCACCTCGGCATGAACACCCAGAACATCGGTGACGGTGACGAGTGCTTCCACAAAATGAGCTTTGCCGACGGTTCGGAAATCGAAACCGACATGCTGCTGTTTTCTGCGGGTATTCGCCCCCAGGACGCCCTGGCTCGCGACTGCGAACTCGAACTCGGCGAGCGCGGCGGCATCGTCGTCAACGATCAATGCCTGACCTCCGACCCCGATGTCTACGCCATCGGCGAATGCGCCCTGTGGAGCGGCCGTATCTACGGGCTGGTCGCCCCCGGTTACAGAATGGCTCAGGTGGCCTGCGATCACATTAACGCCGAGGACAGTGCCTTTACCGGTGCCGACATGAGCACCAAATTGAAGCTGATGGGTATTGATGTTGCCAGTATCGGCGACGCCCATGCCAACACCCCCGGCGCCAAGGAATATACCTACGTCAACGGTACCGACGAGGTCTACAAAAAGATCGTTGTCAACGAAGACAGCACGCGCCTACTCGGCGCGGTACTGGTCGGCGACGCCGCCGACTACGGCACCCTGCTGCAAATGACCCTCAACGATATTCCCCTGCCGGAATTCCCCGATGCCCTGATCCTGCCCCAGCGCGATGGCAATGGTGCCACTGGCATGGGTGTCGACATGCTGCCCGACGGTGCGCAAATCTGTTCCTGTAACGACGTTACCAAGGGTCAGCTCTGCCAAGCGGTTTCCAACGGTGCCACGGCACTGGGCGACCTGATGCTGGCGACCGATGCGGGCACCAGTTGTGGCGGTTGTAAAACCCTGGTCGGCCAGGTGATGAACAGCGAACTGGAAAAAATGGGCGTCGAGGTCAACACCGACCTCTGCGAACATTTTCCTCACACCCGTCAGGAGCTCTACCACCTGGTGCGGGTTGGCGAAATTAAAACCTTCGGCGACTTACTGGCCCAGCACGGCAGCGGCTACGGCTGTGAAATTTGCAAGCCGACTGTTGGTTCCATCCTCGCCTCCTGCTGGAATGACTACGTCCTCGAACCCGAGCACGTCGCCCTGCAGGACACCAACGACCGCTATCTGGGCAACATGCAGAAAGACGGTACCTACTCCATCGTGCCACGCATTGCCGGTGGTGAAATCACCCCCGAAAAACTGATTGTGCTCGGCGAAGTCGGCAAGAAATACAATCTCTACACCAAGCTCACCGGCGGCCAACGCATCGATTTATTTGGCGCCCGCCTCGAGCAACTGCCGGCCATCTGGAAAGAACTGATCGATGCCGGCTTTGAAACCGGCCACGCTTACGGCAAGTCACTGCGCACGGTAAAATCCTGTGTCGGCAGCACTTGGTGTCGCTATGGCCAGAACGACAGCGTCGCCCTGGCCCTGGAAATTGAGCACCGCTATAAAGGCCTGCGCTCACCCCACAAAATCAAGTCGGCGGTTTCCGGTTGTACCCGCGAGTGCGCCGAAGCTCAAAGCAAGGATGTCGGCATCATCGCCACCGAGACCGGCTGGAATATGTATGTCTGCGGCAACGGCGGTATGCGCCCGCGCCACGCCGACCTCTTCGCCACCGATCTGGACAAAGACACCCTGATCAAATACACCGATCGCTTTATGATGTTCTATGTGCAAACCGCCGATCGTCTGCAGCGCACCTCCACCTGGATGGAGAACATGGAGGGCGGCATCGACTATTTGCGCGAAGTGATTATCGACGACTCCCTCGGCATTTGTGAGAAGCTCGAAACCGAAATGGCCAAGGTCATCGACACCTACCAGTGCGAGTGGAAGACCACCATCGACGATGAAGAAAAAATGCTGATGTTCCGCCCCTTCATCAACAGCGACAAGGGCGATAGCAATGTCATCTTTGTCGAGGAGCGCGAGCAAATTCGCCCCGCCCGCAAAGAAGAGCGGGAGCTAGTCAACTCATGAACGACCTCACGCAGCAAGCACAGGATGACACCGTGACCGCAGACCAAAGCTGGACCCATATTTGCCCACTACAAGATCTGCCCATCGATGCCGGCATCGCCGCCCTGCTACATGCCGACACGCCCGAGGAAACGCAAATCGCCCTGTTTCGCACCAGCGACAACGATGCGGTGTATGCGATTAGCAATTTTGATCCCTTTAGCGAGGCCAATGTTCTGGCCCGGGGCATTCTCTGTAGCTTCGGCGAGCAAATAGCCGTAGCATCACCGGTATTAAAAGAGCACTTTGATCTGGTTACTGGGCAGTGCTTTGAAGACGATAGCGTCTCCATTGCCACCTTTCCCGTCAAACTTGACGATGGCAACGTCTTTGTTGCCGGCTAAGCCAAGGAGGCTGCTATGACACACACTTATTACACGGCCGATGTTTTTACCGAGACCGCCTTCCAGGGTGCACAAATTGCTGTTTTCACCGATGCATCCGGCATTAGCGATGAGCAAATGCCCCTCATCGCCCGGGAAATAAATCTCTCTGAGACCGTTTTTGTCAGCAATAATACTGAACAAGACGATCACTTTAAGCTGCGTGTTTTTACGCCACTGAAAGAAATTAGCTTTGCCGGCCACCCGGTACTCGCCACCGCTAAAGCGCTGGTTGAGGAGGGTATGATCAGCCTCAACGACGGCAAGGCCAGCGTCTGCTTTCAACAGAAGGCCGGTGACCTGAGCGTTAATATCGAGCAACGTGAAGGCGAAGCCCTGTTTGTCCAGTTCAGCTTGAGCAGCGACCCGGTGATCGACCGCTACACACCGCGAGCCAGCGAACTCGCCGCCCTGCTCTCCATCGACGAAAGCGATATCGACAGCCACACCTTTCAGACCCGTCTGGTGTCGATCAACCTGCCCTATTTAATTCTGCCCCTGGCCTCCCAGGCAGCCGTGCGCAAGGCGCGTTTTGATATGAAGGCCTGGAGTCAGTCCAGTGCCCCGGCCATGGCCGCCCAGGAAATTCTGGTGTTCAGTAATCACACCGACAATAGCGATACCGACTTCCACGCTCGTCTGCTAGGGCCCAGCATTGGTATTCACGAAGACCCACCCATCGGCTCGGCCATGCCCTGCTTTGCCGGCTACCTGGGTTCCCACGACGCGATTCGCGAGGGCACCTACACCTTTATTATCGACCGTGGCTGCGCCGCCACACGACGCAGTGTGCTCGCTATCGAAATGGACAATCACGCCGATAAAGCCACTACCTTAAGGGTTGGCGGCAATGTTGTCTTGGTCAGCAAAAACACCCTGCTGCTGTCCTGATACAGGCCCGTCGCTACCAGCATGACCGCGGCCAATTGAGGGTCTACACTCTCAATTGGCCGCCAATTTTTACCGTTAGCGGGGCATATTGAGTCAAGACATGCGCTGTCACATTATTTTCACTTTAGCTTTAAAGGCCTAACACCATGCTCTTTGGTCGCAATACAAAAAACCCCATCAAAATGGTCGACAAGAAAATCACCGAGTGGACCTATGCCACCTGTGGTTATTGCTCCGTGGGCTGCGCCATGGAAATCGGCAAGAATGCCGAGGGGGAAATTGTCGGATCGCGCGGTGTTGGCAGTGCCGATGTCAATCGCGGTAAGCTCTGCGTCAAGGGCATTTTCGAACACGAGCTGTTTGACTCCGCCGGTCGCGGTGACAAACCCATCATGCGCGAGCAAATTGGCGAGAGTTACCAAGTCACCAGCTGGGATAACGCCCTCGATACCATGGCGGATAAGATCCGCGATATTCAGCAAAAACACGGCCGCGACGCCTTTGCCATTGTCTCCACCGGGCAGCTGCTGACCGAAGAATTTTACACCCTCGGCAAGCTCACCCGTGGCGTCATTGGCACCAACAATTACGACGGCAATACCACGCTGTGTATGGCCTCGGCGGTATCCGGCTACAAGCGCTCCTTCGGCTCCGATGGCCCCCCCGGTAGTTACGAAGATTTTGACCACACCGACGTGTTGATGGCCTGGGGCTCGAACCTGCCCGAGCAGCACCCGATTATTTACTGGCGCATGAAAGAGGCCCAGGAAAAGCGTCACTTCCCACTGATCGTGATCGACCCCCGGGTCACGATGCTGGCGCAAAATGCCGACATCCACCTCGCGGTCACCCCCGGTACCGACGTGGTGCTACAGAATGCCTTGATTCACGTGATTCTCGATGAGGGCCTGGAAGATCGCGCCTATATCGAAGCCAACACCACCGGGCTTGAGCAACTCGAACGCGAAGTCGCTAAGTTTGATCCCGACAGTGCCTCAAAGATTTGCGGCATCGACGCCGATACCATTCGCAACGTGGCGCGCATTTACGCCAAGGCCGATCGCGGCATGAGCATCTGGACCATGGGCATCAACCAAAGCATGCACGGCTCCGATGGCTGTGTCGGCATTAACAATATCAATCTGGTCACCGGCAATATCGGCAAGCCCGGCGCCACTAGCCTGTCGATTACCGGCCAGTGCAATGCCATGGGCACACGGGAGTGGTCATCTTGCTCCGGCCTGCCCGGCTACCGCGCCCTGGAAAA
>MAAC01018999.1_pt1 | contig 50078 bp, 50 predicted proteins | sample 1115981 | NCBI WGS metagenome assembly MAAC01 (sample SAMN04961126, study PRJNA320927) | seawater metagenome | isolation source: sample BD02T64 sea water enriched with oil for 64 days | place: USA:Gulf of Mexico | collected 2013-07-27 | reverse complement strand
GTAGCACAAAAAACTTATATTTGCTGCTACTGGAAGACTTATAATATGAAAGACGTTGCCATTCGGTTTTTATCAGGAGTACTATTTGTTTCCTTAATTTTTATTTCAATATTTTTATCACGTGAGTGGTTTATAGGATTGTTATTTGTTCTAGCAATTATCACCTTAAATGAATTTTTACGTCTACTTTCATTAAAAGGAATTATTGCATATTTCTTACTTACTATCGCATTTTATTTTTTTAGTTACAAAGAGATCAATCCTATTTCAGAAAATATATTATTAGGCCTATCCATACTGGTAAATCTCTTTTTATTACGAGACGCCTTAATTTTAAAAGAACTTACTCTATTTAATAAGAGGCGATATTTTTGCATATTATTTTATATAATAAGTGGCTTTGTTTTTTTAACGTTAATCCCTTCCATAGGTATTGGTGATAAATTTAACCCAACCATTTTATTAGGTATATTTATATTAGTTTGGTCTAATGACACTTTTGCTTATTTAATAGGAAAAAGCTTCGGAAAAAGAAAATTAATGGAAAGCATTTCACCTAAAAAAACTGTTGAAGGTTTTTTCGGTGGTCTAATCGGTGCACTTATTGCAAGTTTTATTTTGTCTAAATTTACAGGCTTATACAATATATATATATGGTTATCTCTAGCAATTATCATTTCGCTAATGGGTACAATTGGAGATTTAATACAATCAAAATTTAAAAGAAAGGCTGGAGTTAAAGATAGTGGTAAAATAATGCCAGGACATGGTGGATTATATGACAGACTTGATAGTATTATTTATGCTAGCCCTTTTATTTATTCATTTTTATCAATAATAGATTATGTTTCATAAAGAAGGATATAAAATAATAACTGTCGCATTTCTTATTTGTGCAGTACTAAGTTTATCTGCTCATTTTTTAATTGAGAATGAATTAATTGAAAAAGGGGTTATTCTTATTTTTCTAATTTTATTGATTCTTATTTTGCAATTTTTTAGAAACCCCGAAAGAAATTTCAAATTGAATCTCAATGAAGTTTTATCACCTGTTGATGGTAAAGTAGTGGTAATTGAAGAAGTTTTTGAAAAAGAATATTTTAAAGATAAACGCTTACAAATTTCTGTTTTTATGTCACCTCTTAATGTACATGTTACCAGATACCCTGTGGGTGGAAATGTTGTGTTAAGTAAATACCATCCTGGTAAATTTTTAGTTGCTTGGCATCCTAAATCATCAGAAGAAAATGAACGCACCACTGTCGTTGTTAAAAATGAGGTTTTTGGTGATGTATTGCACAGACAAATAGCTGGTGCAGTAGCCAAACGAATAGTTAATTATGCCCAGGAAGGCCAAGAAGCTGAACAAGCTTCAGATAGTGGTTTTATAAAGTTTGGGTCAAGAGTAGATATTTTTTTACCTTTAGGCACTAAAATTAATGTTTCATTAAATCAGAAAGTAAAAGGTGGCGTTTCCATCCTTGCACAACAATGACTTCCGAAGAGTTAGATATCGCCTTTATTAAAGCTGTAAAAAGCATAAATGACCACCAGGAACCTTTTCCTGCAGATTTATTATTACGACTTTATTCCTATTATAAAATTGCAACTAATGATCAGGACACTCCTCGAAGTAGAACTCCTCTAATAAATGCATTTAAAATAAATGCACTCTTTCAAGCACAAAATCTTACAGAAGATGAGGCGAAAAAACAATATATAGATTGTGCAGAGCATTACTTTTTATATAGAAAATAATATCTTAAGATCTAACACCACGCCTAATTAATACAAAATAAACTTAATATTAGTTTATTTTATTATATTTGATATTACTCCTCAATTGATAAGCATTTTTTTAACTAACTAATAAAAAAAATGTTTGTGAAAAACCATAATTATCGATTTAATTTTATAAATATTAAAACATTTCTAAGAAAAACAGGTCTCATTTTAATAGGGATTGTTGTTTCCTTTTTTTTCAAATTCAAACCTTAATTTGAATTTAATTTAACCAAGGATAACCTCATATACTTCTTAAATATAAACAATACCATTAAGCTGAAATACACAAGATGTATAAAATCAGCAAAAATTTTATTTAAGCAAAAGACATTATCATATTCATTAACTCTAGGTATATCCTCAGTTAATAAGTAAAAACTTAATTAAAATCCAAGTCTATTTAGTAACTTTGGATGCAATTCACTTCCCGTTTAATTAAATAAAATTTATGACTATTCATCATTTAGAAAAAAACAATTCGATTTTAAATAAGTTCATATCTGAAATAAGAGATGAAGGTATACAGAAAGACTCGCTACGTTTTAGAAATAATATATCGCGAATAGGAGAAATTTTAGGCTACGAATTAAGTAAACACTTAACTTATAGTACGCAAGAAATCACAACTTGCTTGGGAACAAAGAACATAAATTTACCTAGTAATAAAATAGTTTTATGCTCTGTATTAAGAGCTGGATTACCATTACATCAGGGCTTATTAAATTATTTTGATGATGCAGAAAGTGCTTTTATATCCGCCTATCGAAATCATTCAGTAGACGGTTCAAAATCTGAAATTATTGTGGAATATTTTGCAGCACCCTCTTTAGAAAACAAAACTTTATTATTAGCAGATCCAATGTTGGCAACAGGTCAATCTTTAATTGCCGTCTATGATGCCATTAAAAAATACGGTAATACCAATGAAATTCATTTGGTATGTGTAATCGCATCAACGGAAGGAATTGAATCTATTAAAAATCATTTTCCAGAAAACACACATCTTTGGATTGCTGCTATAGACGATGAACTAAACGACAAAGGGTATATTGTCCCTGGTTTAGGAGATGCAGGTGATTTGGCTTTTGGAAGTAAATTATAATCCCTTTATTTCAATCCTTCCAAACTACGTTTTATTGTTTCAATTTTTGCCAATGCATCTGCTTCCTTTTGACGTTCCATGCCAATAACCTTTTCAGGGGCGTTGTTTACGAATCGCTCGTTTTTTAATTTCCCTTGAACGCTTCTCAAAAAACCTTCTGTATATTTTAATTCCTCAGACAGTTTTGCAATTTCATCTTCTACATTTATTGCTCCTTCAATAGGAATAAAATATTCGTTAGATTTTACACGATAGGTTAAAGCGCCTTCAATTTTTTCTGAAATATAATCCAGCTCATCAACATTCCCCATTTTCTTAATAACCGAATCAAAAGAAGTAGCTGCGTTTATATTATTAATTACAGAAAGGTTGATTGATTCTTTGAATGAAATATTTTTCTCTTTACGAATTGTTCTAATCCCTGAAATAACTTCAGAAGCAATTTCAAAATCCTTTAATATTTCTTTATTAATTGGTTTCTCAATAGGATAAGCTGAAACAATTAATGCTTCTTCACTTTTTCTATCTTCAATTTGATGCCAAATTTCTTCAGTAATAAATGGCATATAAGGATGCAGTATTTTTAAAATATCTTCAAATGCTACTATAATTGCATCAAAAGTAAGTTTATCTACAGGTTGCTGGTAACCTGGTTTTACCATTTCCAACAACCAAGAACAAAAATCGTCCCAGATTAACTTATAAGCTGTCATTAAAGCATCTGAAAGCCTATAAGTAGAAAAGTGATCCTCCATCTCTGCAAAAGAACTTTGAAATTTAGAATCAAACCATTCTAAAGCAATTTTACTTGATTCTGGCTGTTCAATTGAGTTACTAACTTCCCAACCACTAACTAGTCTATAGGCATTAAATATTTTATTACTAAACGCTTTTCCTTGTTGGAGTTTTGTTTCATCAAATAATAAATCATTCCCAGCACCAGAACTTAACAGCATCATTCCAGATCTTACAGCATCTGCGCCATAATCATTAATTAACTTTAATGCATCAGGTGAATTACCAAGTTGCTTAGACATTTTACGACCTAAATTATCACGAACAATCCCTGTAAAATAAACATTATTAAAGGGCTTTTCATTTCTAAATTCATAACCTGCAAATATCATACGAGCCACCCAAAAGAAAATAATATCAGGTCCAGTTACTAAATCGTTTGTAGGGTAATAATAGTTGATTTCTTTATTATCGGGATTTCTAATTCCATCAAACACAGAAATTGGCCATAACCAAGCAGAAAACCAAGTATCTACAACATCGCTTTCTTGCCTTAAATCTTCAATAGTCAGTGTTTTATCTACAATTTTTTCTTGAGCTAATTTTAAAGCTTCTTCAACACTTTCTGCAACAACAAAGTCTTCTATTCCATCTCCATAGAAGTATGCAGGAATTTGTTGTCCCCATCGTAATTGGCGTGATATATTCCAATCTCTTATATTTTCTAACCAATGTCGATAGGTATTTTCAATTTTTTTAGGATATAGCTTTATATCACCATCCACTAAAACAGATTTCAAGGCTGGCTTTACAAGATCTTCCATTTTCAAAAACCATTGATCTGATAATCTAGGCTCTATAATGGCTTTTGTTCTTTCTGATGTACCAACTTTGTTTAAATAATCTTCAACTTTAGATATAGCCTCTAATCCTCGTAGTTCTTCAGAAATTTCTTTTCTAACTACAAATCTATCTTTTCCTTGATAATGCAGCCCAAAACTATTTAATGTAGCGTCTTCATTAAAAATATCAATAACTTCAAGATTATGTTTATCTCCTAAAGCTTTATCATTCATATCATGAGCTGGTGTTACTTTTAAACAACCTGTTCCAAACTCAACATCCACATAATCATCTTCAATAATTGGTATAACACGATTACAAATTGGCACGATTGTTTTTTTCCCTTTCAAGTGAGTAAAACGCTCATCATTAGGGTTGATACAAATTGCAGTATCTCCTAAAATTGTTTCGGGTCTTGTAGTAGCAACAGTTAAGGTTTCATTAGAACCTTCAATTTTATAATTGATATAATATAATTTTCCATTCTGTTCTACATATTCTACTTCTTCATCAGATAATGTGGTTTTTGCTTCAGGATCCCAATTCACCATACGGTATCCCCTGTATATAAGCCCTTTATTGTATAGATCGACAAATGTTTTAACTACAGACTCACTCATCTCAGCATCCATTGTGAACTTTGTTCTGTCCCAATCGCAAGAACAACCCAACTTTTTAAGTTGTTCCAATATAACTCCCCCATATTTATGAGTCCAATCCCAGGCATGAGTTAAAAACTCCTCTCTAGATAAATCGTTTTTATCAATACCCTGCTCTTTTAACTTGGCTACTACTTTTGCTTCTGTTGCTATAGAAGCATGATCGGTACCTGGCACCCAACAAGCATTCTTTCCTTGTAAACGAGCACGACGAATTAAAACATCTTGTATGGTATTATTAAGCATATGCCCCATATGTAATATTCCAGTAACATTTGGTGGAGGAATAACAATACTATATGGTTCTCTTTCATCTACTTCTGAATGAAAATATCCTTGTTCCATCCAGTAGCTATACCACTTATCTTCAACGTTTTGAGAATTATATTTTGCTTCTAAAGCCATTTTGGTCTAATTTTTGAAAAGTAATTTGCAAAAGTAGGTATATCTGCAAGATTATAAAAGAGATTAAATTATTTTGCAGAATGAATTAAAGTTATATACATTAGCAATAACTAAAACCCCTAATTATGAAAAAAATAGCAATTATAGCATTAATAGCTATCATCGGATTTGCACATCAAACCAATGCGCAAGCAAAAATTGAATTTAAGGCAGAAACAATTGATTATGGCGAAATCGCTAAAGGAAGTGATGGAGTTCGTGTTTTCGAATTTACAAATACTGGTGATCAACCTTTAATTATATCTGAAGTAAAATCATCTTGTGGATGTACTGTACCAAAAAAACCAGAAGGTCCTATAGCTCCTGGAGCATCTAGTGCAATTGAGGTTAAATATGATACTAAACGAGTTGGACCAATAAGAAAAACGATTACTGTTTATTCTAATGCAGAGGAACCTATAAAATCTCTTAAGATTAAAGGTAAGATTTTTGATACTGAAAAAAGTGTTTTAGAAAAAACGAAATCATAAAACACAATAATTATAAATAAAAGCTGGTTTCGATTAATTTCGTTACCAGCTTTTTTTATAGCACTTCTTTTAGATAAAATTTCTTTTTAAAAACAATACCATTTCGATTAACCTTAAGCATAATCTTTTTTCCTGCCTTAGATGCAAATAATCCAATAAGCTCATGCAATTCAAACCGATGAGTATCTTTTCCATTCACAGATATAATTTCATCCCCCTTATAGATACCCGCCAAATCCGCAGGAGAGTCTTTACGAATTTCTGAAACGATAAATCTTGGTGCTAAATAAAAACTATAAACTTCAGAAAGCGAGATACTAACCGCCCCACTTGTATCTGTTTTATCACTATCATGAAAAATTCTCTTATCCTTTACCACCACTACCCCGTCATGTTTTAGAGTTAATCCACTCATATTATAATGAAAGGGAGCCTTAAATTGCCCATTCTTTTTTAAAGATATTTTATTATTCGGATAATCATAAATAATCGTGAAACGCTTTAAGATATCTCCTCCAATACTTCCATCCCTTTCTTTAAAAAATTTAATGTTTTCCATAGATTCCTTATCAGGAAATGCAACTTTCACATTTTTAAGTTGAAAATTACCAATTTGAATTTTTGTTAGTTTAGATCTTTTTCCAAAAATACCCCCACTTAGTCCTTGTCCCAGAAAATCATCAAAAGATTTTTTTAATGTTGAATTTAAAAAATCTTTATCATCAAAAATCCATATAGCATCACTTGAACCAGAGTCTATTAAAAGCGTGACTTCTTTAGACATTGTTGGGGTTACAACATCCAAATCTAAATATGCTTTTTTATTTTGAAACTTAATGTCAAACACTTCACATTTTTTACATTTTTTAGGCAGATATGTTTTTGGATTATAAAAAGTTAATCTTTTAGAGGTATAATTTGTTTTAACAATAAAATTTCTAAAAAACTCAAAACCCACGATACCATGAATTGGTATCCCCATACGAGTAGAAAGGTTGAGAGACTTATCATAAATAACAAATACTGTATGGTCATTGTCTATTGCTTTCCCAATTTTTAAAGTATTGTTTTTACTCTTTAAGGCGGTAATACTTCCTCCTTCTCCTAATCCTCTAATTTTTACTGTTTCTGTATTATTAAGTTGAAGCGAATCCACTTCAGATAGGCTAAACATAATTGTAGAACTCACTCCGGTATCTAACAAAAAAGTTAATGGACTGCCATTAACTTCAACTGGGATGACCACTAAATTATTTATTAGTTTAAAAGAAATATTATCTTTATTAGAAGATTCTGGAAGAGAAAAACCAGTTTGCGCATATCCATTTGCACTTATGCAAAATAGAATAGCTATAAGGACTATTAATCGTTTTATTTTTCTAGCGGTTTTCAATAAGCTTAAGTTAGCTAAAAATACCAAAAGAGAAATAAATAAGGGTAAGATTTAAGAAATATTTTGCAACTTTGCTTTTTAAATTCATTTCGTATGCCTGTAATATCAAATAAAGGAAAAAACATGCCAGAATCACCTATTAGAAAGTTGGTTCCGTTTGCTGAAAAAGCCTATCAAGAAAATAAAAAAGTATATCATTTAAACATAGGGCAACCAGACATTAAGTCTCCACAAGTTGCTTTAGATGCTGTAACCAAAAATAAATTAAGCATTATTGCTTATTCAAGGTCTGAAGGTTCTCAAGAATACCGTGAAAAAATTTCTAATTATTATAAAAAGAATGACATCCCTGTTGAAGCAAACGACATTATAGTCTCTACTGGAGGGAGTGAAGCATTACTTTTTGCTATGGGCACTATAGCTGACCAAGGTGATGAAATAATAATCCCAGAGCCTTTTTATGCAAATTACAATGGTTTTGCAACAGCTTCTGGAGTGAATATTGTTCCAGTAATTTCTAAAATAGAAGATAATTTTGCACTTCCCCCTATTTCAGAATTTGAAAAATTAATAACGCCAAGAACCAGAGCAATTATTATTTGTAACCCTGGTAACCCAACAGGATATTTATATTCAAAAGAAGAAATTAAAAAACTTGCTTCTATCGTTATAAAGCACGATTTATTTTTAGTTTCGGATGAAGTATACCGTGAATTTACTTATGATGGTGCAGAGCATTATTCTATTCTTCAGGAAGAAAGCTTATCACAAAACGGTATTATCATAGATTCTGTTTCTAAAAGATACAGTATGTGTGGAGCAAGAATTGGATGTTTAGTTTCAAGAAATAAAGAAGTAATTGCTACTGCTTTAAAGTTTGCGCAAGCAAGATTAAGTCCTCCTACCTATGCACAAATAGCGAGTGAAGCAGCTTTAGACACTCCACAAAGTTATTTTGATGAAGTAATTGTAGAATATAAAGATCGTAGGGACACGCTTATAAAACATTTACAAGAAATACCTAATGTAAAAGTTGGAGTACCAAAAGGAGCATTTTACTGTATTGTTGAACTTCCAGTAAAAAATAGTGATGCTTTTGCACAATGGTTATTAGAAAAATTTGATTTAAACAGAGAAACTATAATGGTTGCTCCTGCTGCTGGATTTTACTCTTCTCCTGGAGTTGGCTTAAATCAAATTAGAATTGCTTATGTATTAAAAAAAGAAGACCTAATTAAAGCGGTTGAAATTTTAAAAGAAGCATTAATTCAATATCCTAATTAATGCGGATTGAAGAAAACAAATCATTAAAGAATTACAACACTTTTGGAATAGATTGTGTTGCAGGCTTTTTTGTTTCTGTTTCTTCAAAAGCAGAATTGGTTAATGCTTTAAAAAGCACAATTTCTCCCAATAAATTTATTCTTGGAGGTGGCAGTAATATGTTACTTACCAAAGACATTGATGCTTTAGTTATTCACATAAATATAAAAGGAATTCGAATAATTTCTGAAGATAGTGACCATGTATATGTATCTGCTATGGGTGGAGAAAATTGGCATGATTTTGTGCAATATTGTATTACTAATGACTTTGGAGGTTTAGAAAACCTTTCGTTAATACCAGGAAATGTGGGCACAGCTCCAATCCAAAATATAGGAGCATACGGAGTAGAATTAAAAGATGTATTTGAGAGTTGTAAAACTATTTCAACTATCGACTTTTCTGAAAAGGTATTCTCTAAATCAGATTGTTTGTTTGGGTATCGAAATTCAATTTTTAAGAATGAATTAAAAGGCAAGTACATTATAACAGAAATAATAGTTAAGCTCTCAAAAACCAATCATAAAAAGAATATTGAATACGGCGTAATTCAACAATATTTAGCAGAGAATAATATCGTAAACCCTAGCCTTAAAGAAATTTCTGAAACGATAATAAAAATTAGACAATCCAAACTTCCAGATCCAAATATTATTGGAAATAGTGGCAGTTTCTTTAAAAATCCCATTGTAAAAAAAGATGCTTTTGAGACTTTCATTAAACAAAACCCAAAAGCTCCTTTTTATGTTATTTCAGATACTGAAATAAAAATACCTGCGGGTTGGCTAATTGAAAAAGCTGGTTTTAAAGGAAAACGTTTTGGTGATGCTGGTGTTCATGAGAAACAAGCATTAGTACTTGTTAATTATGGAAATGCTACTGGTGTAGAAATTATAAATTTAGCAAACCATATAAAAGATGTAGTAAAAGATCAATTCGGAATTACAATAATGCCCGAAGTAAATATCATTTAGTCTTCTAATATTTCTATTGAATTATGCCTAATCAACTAGAAAGATTGTATTTTTGCAATTAAATAATTACCATGAAAATTGTTTTAATCACAATCGTATTATTACTTCTAGCAGTTGCTGGAATTGCCATTAAATTATGGGCTAAAAAAGATGGGAAATTTGCAGGCACCTGTGCTAGTCAAAGTCCTTTTTTAAATAAAGAAGGAGAATCTTGTGGTTTTTGTGGTAAAACTCCAGATCAGTTTGAATCTTGCAACGAAGATCCACACAAATAATTAATTTCATTTAATGGTTTTACTATACATATTTGCTTCTGTTGTACTTGTGAATTGTATATACTATACCCTTTTCTCAAAATTTTCTTTTTCAAATCCCCATAAATCTAAAAAACAAGATCTTCTCCCTGTTTCTTTACTTGTTTGCGTAAAAAATGAAGCAGAAAATTTAAAAACTCACATCCCTTTTTGGTTGGAACAAGATTATCCAGATTTCGAAATCATCATAATTAATGATGCTTCTTATGACGATACCTTAGAAGTAATAGAAACTTTTGCCGAGAAAAATTCTTGTATTAAAATAGTAGATGTAAAAAACAATGAAGCTTTTTGGGGATCTAAAAAATATGCGTTAACCCTCGGAATAAAAAAAGCAATTCATCAACAATTAATTTTTACAGATGCAGATTGCATGCCGTCTTCAAAGCAATGGCTAAAAGAAATGGCATCACATTTACATGAGGAAAAGAAACTTGTTTTAGGGTTTGGTGGGTATCAAAAACTTCCAGGTCTTTTAAATAGATTGATTCGTTTTGAAACTTTAATGACTGCCGTACAATATTTCTCCTATGCTAAAGCAGGAAACCCATATATGGGAGTTGGACGAAACCTAGCATATACAAGTAAGCTTTTTTATGCAAATAATGGATTTATGTCACACATGGAAATTCCATCTGGGGATGATGATTTATTTGTTAATCAGGTTGCAACAAAAGAGAATACAACAATTTGTTTTTCAGAAGATTCTTTTACCTATTCCATTCCTAAAAAATCTTGGTCTGCTTGGTTTCTTCAGAAAAAAAGACACGTAACTACTGCAAAGCATTATCAATTTAAGCATAAGTTTTTATTGGGTTTATATTATGTTTCTGAAGTTTTATTTTGGGCATTATCATTAGCTACATTACTTTTATTAGATTGGAAAATACCGGTAATCATTATTGCTTTTCGATTTTTAATTCAGTATATAGTAATTGGTAAAGCAGCAAAAAAATTAAACCAAAAAGATCTTACTCTCCTACTACCTATTTGGGAGCTATTGCTGGTTTTCATTCAATTGACTATCTTTATTTCCAATATTGCTTCAAAACCTACTAAGTGGAAATAACCAAGAAAGACGTTTTAAATCAGATTAGAAAAGCTAAAGAAGGCTCACAAACTGCCTTTAATTTTTTATTAGACCATTATTGGAATGATGTTTATGGCTTTCTTTTAAAGCGAGTAAATAATGAATATGAAGCTGAAGACATTACTATTGAAAGTTTTTCTAAGGCATTTGATAAAATTGAAACTTTTAAAGAAGACTTTGAATTTCGAACTTGGTTAATTGCAATATCCAAAAACATTCAGATTGATAAAAGTAGAATGAAAAATGCTGCGATTCACACACAATCTACAGAAACATCTGAAGAACAAGTGAAGAAAATACCAGACGACTCTCCTACCCCAGAAGATAAATTAATCACAAAGCAAAATCTTGCTGAATTATTAAATTACATTAAAATGTTAAAACCTCATTATCAAGATGTAATTAACTTGCGTTATTTTCAGGAAATGAGTTACTTAGAAATAGCTAAAGAACTTGAAGAATCTCTTAATAACGTGAAAGTAAGAATACTTAGAGCTAGAAAATTATTGGCTCAAATTATCCGCGAAAACCATTCTAATTGAAATTTTTCGCTAAAAAATCAAGGTCTGGTTTCTCTATCTTTTCTAAAAAATAATATCGGGAATCTTCCTATCTTTGACGCCAATTATGACTACAAAAACAAAAGAAATAAAACAGTTTACTCCAAAACCAAAATGGTTGCGAGTTAAGCTCCCTACTGGTAAAAAATATACAAATTTAAGAAGCTTGGTAGATAAATACCAACTCAATACTATTTGTACTTCTGGTAGTTGCCCTAATATGGGTGAATGTTGGACAGAAGGTACAGCCACATTTATGATTCTTGGTAACATTTGTACCCGTTCTTGTGGGTTTTGCGGTGTAAAAACGGGTAGACCAGAATCTGTTGATTGGGATGAACCAGAAAAAGTTGCACGTTCTATTAAATTAATTAGATCGTGATGATTTAAAAGATATGGGTACCATCCTTTGGGCTGAAACAGTTAAAGCCATTAGAAGAATGAATCCTAATACAACTTTGGAAACCTTGATCCCAGATTTTCAAGGGATGACAAAGCATTTGGATCGAATATTAGCAGTCCACCCAGAGATAATTTCTCACAATATGGAAACTGTAAAAAGACTTTCTAGAGAAGTAAGGATTCAAGCCAAATACGAACGTAGTTTAGAAGTTTTAAGATATTTAAAAGAACAAGGAGCTCCTAGAACTAAAAGTGGAATTATGTTAGGTTTAGGGGAAACGGAAGAAGAAGTGATTCAAACTATGAAAGATTTACGAAATGTAGGTCTTGATATCATTACTATAGGTCAATATTTACAACCTTCTAAAAAACATCTTTCTGTAAAAGAATTTATAACTCCAGAACAGTTCAAAAAATATGAAAAAATTGGACTTGAGATGGGATTCCGTCATGTAGAAAGTGGTGCTTTGGTAAGGTCTTCTTATAAAGCTCAAAAACACCTTACCTAATAGTCGATACCTATGGACAAGACTATTAAAATTGGAATCAACGGATTTGGAAGAATAGGAAGAACACTTTTTAGGTTACTTCTCGATCATCCTACAATTCAAGTGGCAGCAATCAATGATCTTTCAGATACAAAAACATTGAGTCATTTATTAAAATACGATAGTATTCATGGGGTTTTGGACGAAAAAATTAGTCATACCCAAAACAAAATAATTTTTTCTGGGAATCCTATACAATTTTCTTCAAAAAAAAATATTGAAGATATAGAATGGGGGAATATTGATATTGTTATTGAATGCTCTGGGAAATTTAAAACTCGAAAACTTCTACAAAACCATATAATTAATGGAGCGAAGAAGGTTATTTTATCTGTTCCGCCACTAGACGATTCTATTAAAATGGTGGTTTTAGGGGTTAATTCAGATTCAGTTACTTCAGAAGACACTATAATTTCAAATGCATCTTGTACCACTAATAATGCAGCGCCAATGCTTAAAGTTATTAATGACTTTTGCGGAATTGAGCAAGCATCTATAACTACAGTCCATTCGTATACTACCGATCAAAGTTTACACGATCAACCTCATAGAGACTTAAGACGAGCCAGAGCTGCAAGTCAATCAATAGTCCCTACAACTACAGGTGCTGCCAAAGCTTTAACAAAAATATTTCCAGAATTAGATTCGGTTATAGGAGGTTGTGGCATTAGAGTTCCAGTACCTAACGGATCCTTAACAGACATTACTATTAATGTAAAAAAGGAAGTAAGTATTGAAGCGATAAATAATGCCTTTAAACAAGCATCTGAAAATAGTTTAAAAGGAATCCTTCAATATACCGAAGACCCTATTGTTTCAGTAGATATTATAGGAAATAAACATTCTTGTATTTATGATTCTGAAATGACATCAGTTATAGGAAAAATGGTGAAAATTATTGGCTGGTATGATAATGAAGTTGGGTATTCATCGAGAATAATCGATTTAATCCTACAAATATCTAGGAAATAAGTATATTTAACGATAATGTTTAAGGATTTAATGCGCACCAATTTTAAAAAATACCTGCTAATTACACCCGTTTTTGCTTGCCTCTTATTATTCATTAACTTGAATGCACAAGAGATTAAGCAAGATACGCTATCACTCGTTAACAACTATCAAGTTGAGGCAAGTAACGCCATACTTATACAAGATTTTGACACTGCCATTAATAGTCTAAGAAAGGCTCATAGTCTAGCGAATTTATCAAAAAGCAATCTTTTAAAGGCAAGAATTCATTTAAGCTTTGCCGAATTACAATATAGTTTACACAATTATAATGCTGCTATTTCTGCAACTATTAAAGCTAATGCATTTCTAAACAAAAAGGAGAATCAAGTTCAAATTGGCAAGGCCAATACTATTCGAGCTCTTGCACTTATTAAAATAAATGATTTTTTAGAAGCTGAAGAATATTTGAAAGAAGGAGATAAAATTTACACCAAATTAAATGACGAAAAAAATCTAGCAAAAATAATTTATGCTTTTGGTATTTTAGAACTTGAAAAGGGAAACCCACAAATTGCAATTAATTATTTTGAAGCAGCAATACCTTTATTAAAATCATACAAACTTGAACATCATCTAGCAAGCACTTATTTATTAGAGTCTGATGCATTATTAAAACTAGAGAAGACTGTAAATAACTTAAACCAAGCAAATATAGCTTTAGAAAGAGCAACTATAATTATTGATTTAAATTCATACCACGGACTAAAAATAGAAAGTTTTAAAGTTGCTTCTCAAATTGCAATAAGAGAAAATAATTTTATTGAAGCGGAGGATTATTTTTCTCAATATGTTATAAAAAAAGATTCCATCCATATTGCTTATATAAATATTATAACGAAAAGTCTTGCCTCAGAATCTAACGTTGGAGATTTAAATGAGATTATTGCAACGCAACAAAGTGATTTAGATGAAAAACAAAAGTCTATAAACTTTGGTAAAGTGACAACAGGGTTGAGTATCGCATTAATAATTATACTTTCTCTTTTAGCACTATCCCTATTTAAAAACAATAATTTACGAGCAAAAGCTAATGATCTTTTAAAAGATAAAAATGTAGAGTTAACATTAGCAAAAGAAAAAGCAGAAAGAGCTTCATTAGCCAAAGCTCAATTCTTATCTACCATTACACACGAACTTAGAACACCTCTATATGCTGTAACAGGGCTTACGCATTTATTATTAGAGGAAAATCCAACACCTGACCAAAAAGAACATTTAAATTCATTAAAATTTTCGGGTGAATATTTATTATCTCTTATCAATAATATTTTAGATTTAAACAAACTAGAAGCTAATAAAGTAGAAATAGAAAAAACAACTTTTAGCCTTAAAAAACGAATCAATGATGTTTTAGTAGCCTTAAAGAAATCTGCTGAAGACCGAAAAAACAGTTTACACTTTGAATATGATGATTCCATACCAGAAAAGTTAATTGGTGACCCATTGAAATTGTCTCAAGTACTTATTAATCTAATTGGAAACTCCGTTAAATTTACTCAAAATGGTAAAGTTACCATTCGAGTTAATACAGTTAAAAGTACGGATGACAAAGTTAATCTTCGAATAGAAATTGAAGATGATGGTGTTGGAATTTCTAAGAAAAAGCAAAAAAGTATTTTTGAAACATTTAATCAAGGATCCCTTCAAATAAATAGAAAATTTGGCGGTTCTGGACTTGGGCTTTCTATTGTGAAAAACTTGCTGGAATTAATGAACAGTAAAATTTATCTGGAAAGCACATTAGGAAAAGGATCTAAGTTTTGGTTTGACATCAATTTTAATATTTCTGAAAAATCTGATAATGAACTTGGAACAGAAAATGTAAAATATAAAATTGATTATGCTGCTTTAGAAAATGTTTCTATACTCGTTGTTGAAGACAACAAAATAAACCAAATGATTACCAAGAAAATTCTTGAAAAAAATAAAATGGTTTGTTTAGTTGCTGATAATGGGTTGGACGCTATAAAAATGGTTCACGAAAATAACTTTGAATTAATTTTAATGGATATTCATATGCCAGGAATAAGTGGTATAGAAACCACTCAAAGAATAAGAGGATTTAACAAGCAACTTCCAATTATCGCATTAACTGCAGTAACTATAGATGAGAATTTAGATGAGTTTTATAAGGCAGGTTTTAATGAAATAATCCCAAAACCCTTTAAACCAGAAGACTTCTTTGAAAAAATTTATAGAACCTTAGAAGCAAGTAAATCTGCTATCAATTAATTGTCCTTACTAAAATTTTCTACCTCATTTATAATGTATTCCTTAAAGTATTCTTCTTGATTTTTTAATATAATTGTTTTTATTGGAAGGTAATAAATAGCAAATTTTTCCAATTTAGATTGCAAACGCATATAATCTTTTTCGGTAGTAAGAATAATATCTTTCTCTTTGAGTTGCTTCAAATCTGAAGTTGAAAAATGATGATGATCTGGATACTTTAAGTGTTCAAAATTTAACCCTTTCTTTTTTAAGTAATCAACTAATGGTTTCGGATTTGCAATTCCAGTAACTAAAGTAAAGGATTTGTTTTCTAAGTAATTTAATGAAAGTGTTTCAGTAACTCCAATGATATTCTCATCATATCCAATTTTTGAAAAATATATTTTCTGGTAAGGTTTTAAATTAAGTTTAAATTGAATTTCTTGTAATTTAGCATAAGCTACCCCTTCAGGGCATTTTGTAACTATAATAATATCTGCTCGCTTTGCCCCTCGTTTAGATTCTCGCAAATTACCTGTAGGCAATATGTGGTCATTTATATATAAATCGCTAAATGTAGTTAACAAAACATTAGTGGAAGCTTTTACTTTTCTATGCTGAAAAGCATCATCTAACAATATTATGTCAGCTTTTACTTTAAGGTTCTCAATCCCTTCTTGTCTATCTGCACAAACCGCAACTGTAACTTCGGGAAAGTTATGTTTAAACTGAAGAGGTTCGTCCCCTACGTCTTCAGCAGTACTACTTTTTATCACTACCCTAAAACCAGTTGTTTTTCTTTTATAACCCCGACTTAAAACTGAAACTTGATAATCTTTAATTAAAAATTGGATTAAAAATTCAATCATTGGAGATTTTCCTGTGCCACCAGTAGATAGGTTTCCAACACAAATAATTGGAGTGGTATAGTTTTTAGATTCCCACCAACCTTTATCGTAAAACAAATTACGCAAAGCGGTTATTCCACCATACAACCAAGAAAAAGGGAAAAGGATTTTCCGAAGAATATTCATAAAGCGAAAATACAAATTCAAATGACAACGAGATTCTCATACCTATTTTTTTAAACCATATTCTATTATCTTTACATTAAAATAGAATGTATGAAGATTAAAGATGTTATTTCATTGCTAGAAGAATTAGCCCCACTTTCTTATACCGAAGAATTTGACAATACTGGGTTGTTAGTAGGGAATAAAAACGATACCGTCTCTGGAATATTAGTCACATTAGATACATTAGAAAGTGTTATTGACGAAGCTATAGCTAACAAATGCAATCTGATTTTAAGTTTTCACCCAATCGTTTTCACTGGATTAAAAAAGCTAACAGGAAGAAATTATGTAGAACGTACTGTTATTAAAGCTATAAAAAACAACATTGCCATTTTTGCAATTCATACGGCTTTAGACAATTCATGGAATGGGGTTAATGCCATGATTTGTGATAAATTAAAACTTCAAAAAAGAAAAATACTTATCCCAAAAAATAATACCATCCAAAAGCTTACTACATATGTTCCAATTAAAAGTGTTGAGAAGGTTGGGGATGCATTATTTAACTCTGGAGCTGGGAATATTGGAAATTACAGCAATTGTAGTTTTAACATTGAAGGAACAGGAAGTTATATGGGAAACGAAGAATCTAATCCGGTTATTGGGAGTAAAGGAGAGGTTAGGTTCGAAAAAGAAGTACAAATTGGAATTACCTATCAAAAACATGTGCAATCTTCGGTATTAAAAGCTCTATTCAACGCCCATCCTTACGAAGAAGTAGCATATGAAATTATTACTTTAGAGAACAACAACCAACAAATTGGTATGGGAATGATTGGCGAGTTGGACGCTCCTTTAAATGAAAATGATTTTTTAAAGTTTCTTAAAGAATCCATGAAAACTAAATGTGTGCGACATTCTAAATTAAATCAAAATACAATTTCTAAAGTTGCTGTTTTAGGTGGCAGTGGTAGTTTTGCAATAAATGCTGCGAAACAAGCTGGTGCAGACGCTTTTGTAACAGCAGACCTTAAATATCATGATTTTTTTAATGCTGAAAACAGTATACTACTTGCAGATATTGGTCATTATGAAAGTGAACAATTCACAAAAGAACTTTTAGTTTCTTTCCTTAACAAAAAAATTACTACTTTTGCAGTCGTTTTATCACAAATAAACACCAATCCAATTACCTATTATTAAAGTATGGCAAAGAAAACAGAAATAACTGTAGAAGAGAAGTTAAGAGCTTTATATTTACAACTAATCGACTCTCGAATTGACAAAATTAGAGATATTCGCGGTGAACTTCCTTTAGAAGTTGAAGACCTTGAAGATGAATTAGCTGGAATGAATACACGTCTTGAAAAATTAATAGACGGAATTGAGGTTATTGAAAATGATATTTCCAATAAGAAAAATCAGATTGAAGAATCTAAAGGACTTATCAAAAAATATACGAAACAACAAGATAACGTTCGTAACAATAGAGAATATAACTCATTAAGCAAGGAGATTGAGTTTCAAGAATTAGAAATTGAATTAGATGAAAAGCATATTAGAGAATTTAGGGCTCAAATAGAGCAAAAGAATGAAGTAGTTGAGGAAACTAAATCTAGACTTAAAACTCGTGAAGATCATTTAAAACATAAGCAAGGTGAACTTGATGAAATCTTAGCTGAGACTGAAAAGGAAGAAGAAGCTTTATTAAAAAAATCTACTTCATTCGAGAAAAAAATCGAAGAACGTCTTGTTAAAGCTTATAAGAGAATTAGAACTAATGCGAAAAACGGTTTAGCTGTTGTAGCTATCGACCGTGGAGCATCTGGAGGATCATTTTTTACCATTCCACCACAGATTCAAATGGAAATTGCAAGTCGTAAAAAAATCATTACTGATGAGCATAGTGGAAGAATTTTAGTAGATTTAGAATTAGCTACAGAAGAAGAAGAGAAAATGGAAAAACTTTTCAAAAAATTGTAATCCATTAATACATATACAATACTATAGCCTTCATTTTTAATGAAGGCTTTTTTTATATCTAAAAGAAAGTTATTTTTGATATAAACGACCCATCTGTTAAATCAATCGTTTATGAAAAAATTAATCTTCATTTTTATTTTAACTCCATTGTTTGTTATTTCTGGAGCATGCCAATCTTCTATAAAAAAAGAAGTCCTCTCTCAATATAATATAACCCCCATCCAGATTGAAAGCCAAGATGGTTTAAAAAGAGCATACTTTGCTAGTGGTTGCTTTTGGTGTGTGGAAGCTATTTATGAAAGTATAAAAGGAGTACAAGAATCAATTTCTGGTTACAGTGGCGGACATACAAAAAGACCCACTTACGAAACTAGTAATACGGGTCGTACAGGTCATGCAGAAGCAGTAGAAATTATATATGACCCAACGATTATAAGTTTTAAAGAATTAGTAGATGTTTATTTTGCATCTCAAAATATTATTCAAAAGAATGGTCAAGGCAATGATATAGGTTCTCAATATCGTTCCATTATATTTTATCAAAATGAAGAGGAAAAGAAAGTAATAATCGATAAAATCATTTATTTAAATAAACAATTAAAACATGGAGAGGTAGCTGCGGAAGTGATGCCGTTTCAAAAATTTTGGGTAGCAGAAGAATATCATCAAAACTATGAAAGGCTACATCCTAACAATCCTTATATTCAAAATGTTTCTATTCCTAGACTGAAAAGGTTTCAAAAAAAACACCCTGAGTTATTAAAAGCAAAACATTAATTAACACTTGCTCGCTTTTATTTCAAAAATTAATGGGTATAATTTATTGGTCATTTCAAACATCCCTTCTATATTCTTAACTAATTTTGGAAATATATTATAAGGTGAAGCATCGTGTTCTTTAAATAGTTCAATTTTTAATCCAGCTTTAATTAAAGAGTCTATCACTTCGCTTAAACTATGATTCCAAACATATTCTTTGCTTATCAATTTTGAATTTGAATTTGCATAAGTTCCTTCATATTCTTCATAGATAGCTTCTTTTTGCATATAAGCATATTCTAATTTTGGAGGATTAGTAGTATAATCAAACATCCAAGCGATGGGATGAAACTCAACTATATAAAACACTCCCTTGGGTTTTAATCTTTCAGAAATCATATTTGCCCAAGGCTCGAGATTGGGCAACCATCCTATAGTGCCATAGCTAGAGAAAATAATATCAAATTTTTCAGAGATGTGATTTGAAGCCTCTAAAACATTACAACAAATAAACTTAGCCTCTAATTTTAGTTCACTAGAAAGCTTCTCTGCTAATTTTATTCCTTCTTCAGAAAGGTCGATGCCTGTACAATTCGCCCCCATTCTACTCCAACTCAATGTATCTTGTCCAAAATGACATTGCAAATGCAATAAAGATTTTCCAGAAACATCACCTAAAGCTTCTAGTTCATATCTATTTAATGAAGATGTTCCATTTTTAAATCCTTGCAAATTGTAAAACTCGCTTGCAGCATGACTGGCAACTTTTTTATTCCAGGATTCTCGGTTAGTTTCAAATGCCTTTTTAAAATCCATGATAAATATTTAGGTGAAAAATAGGAAATACATTTAAAGCATGAATACAAATTATAATTCCTATTTTTGTTTGAAGCTAAAATAAACAATTTGAATGTTTGAAAACAATCTAAATTACGCTCAACAACAAGACCAGGAAGATGCATTAAAAAACTATAGAGAAAAGTTTCTTATCCCAACCAATTCTGATGGAGAAGAACTTATTTATCTCTGTGGAAATTCATTGGGCTTACAACCAAAAAAAACTTCAGAGTATTTACAACAAGAGCTCAATGATTGGGCGAAATTTGGAGTTGAGGGGCATACCGATGCCAAAAACCCTTGGTTACCTTACCATGAGTTTTTAACTAATTCTATGGCAAAACTTGTGGGAGCAAAACCAAATGAGGTCGTGATTATGAATAGTCTTACGGCTAATCTTCATTTTATGATGGTTTCCTTTTATCAGCCTACAAAAACAAAATATAAAATCGTTATAGAAAGTGATGCATTTCCATCGGATAAATATGCTGTGGAAAGTCAGATTAAATTTCACGGATTCGACCCAAATGATGGTTTAATATTATGGAAACCCAGAGAAGGTGAGGAATTATGTCGGTTCGAAGATTTAGAAAAAATCATGTCGGAACAAGGGGATGAAATTGCTTTACTCATGATTGGTAATACTAACTATTATTCGGGGCAATCATTTCCACTACAAAAAATAACAGAATTAGGACATAAACACAATTGTTTAGTGGGATTCGATTTAGCTCATGGTGTTGGAAATATACAACCAAATTTACACGAAGTTGGAGCTGACTTTGCAGTATGGTGTACTTATAAATACTTAAATAGTGGTCCAGGGAGTCTGGGTGGTTGTTTTGTTCATGAACGTCATGCAGACAGTCAAGATTTAAATCGTTTTGCAGGATGGTGGGGACATAACAAAGAAACTCGCTTTAATATGCGTCACGATTTTGATGCATTATCTGGAGCTGAAGGATGGCAATTAAGCAATCCTGCAATTTTATCGATGGCAGCCATAAGGGCTTCTTTGGATATTTTTGAAGATGCAGGTTTTGATAACATTTTAAAAAAATCTAAAAAATTAACTGGTTATTTAGAGTATTTAATTGAAGAACTTAACGATAAAAGAATAAATATTATTACTCCAAATAATCCTGAAGAAAGAGGCTGTCAATTGTCTATTCAGGTGAAAAGTGCTGATAAAAACTTACATACCCAATTAACCAATAGTGGTGTAATTAGTGATTGGAGAGAGCCTGATGTAATTAGGGTAGCTCCTGCCCCACTTTACAATAGTTTTGAGGACGTATATAAATTTATTCAACAATTGAAAAAAGTATTAAACTAAATGTCTCCTCGAGCGCAGTCGAGAGGTTATTAGTTTTAAAAAAGTATTTAGGTCTCGACTGCGCTCGACCAGACAAAAGGAAAACATGAATCGAAAAGAAAATATATTAATTGTTGGCGCAGGTCTTTGCGGAAGTCTCTTAGCATTGCGATTAGGACAAAGAGGTTATCAAGTAAAACTAGTTGAAAAACGTCCCGATTTACGAAAAGTAGAACAAGATGCTGGACGCTCTATTAACTTAGCTTTTTCAGATCGCGGAGTAAGAGCATTGCGAATGGTTGGTTTAGAAAATGAAATGGAAAAGCTCTGCCTACCTATGTTAGGAAGAATGATTCATGATACGCAAGGCAATACCTTTATGAGTCCTTATAGTGGAAAGAAAGAAAAATACATCAACTCTATTTCTCGACCTGGATTAAATATGCTTTTATTAGATGCAGCAGAAAAATTACCGAATGTTCAATTAATTTTTAATCAGAGTTGTGAATCTGTTGATCTTAAGAATACAACTGCATCTTTTACAGATTACCATACTAAAGAAAAGACTTCACATACAGCAGATTATATTTTTGGTACAGATGGTGCCGGAAGTGTAATTAGAAATAATATATTTATTGATAAACAAATTCGACTAAGTTTTTCTATAGACTGGCTAACACATAGTTATAAAGAATTGACAATTCCAGCAATGGAAAATGGAGGTTTTAAAGCCGACTCTAAAGCTTTACACATATGGCCTAGAGGTGAAAACATGTTAATTGCATTACCAAATTTAGATGGTAGTTTCACAGTAACACTTTTCTTATCACATGAAACTGGTGCTGATAGTTTTCAAAAACTAAACAGTCCCGAAAAAGTTATGGAATATTTTAAAAGAGAATATCCAGATGCAATAGCTTTAATGCCTAATCTCGTAGAAGAGTTTTTTGAAAATCCTACTGGAGCATTAGGAACTGTTAAATGTTATCCTTGGACTGTCTTTAATAAAACGCTTCTAATGGGAGATGCAGCTCATGCTATTGTTCCTTTTTATGGACAAGGAATGAATGCTTCATTTGAAGATGTTGTAGTTTTAGATAAATATATTGAAAAATATGAAGGAGATTGGAAAACTATTTTTTCTGAATATCAAAAGGAAAGAAAAATAGATGCAGATGCTATTGCTGATCTCGCTATCGATAATTTCTATGAAATGAAAGAACATACTGCCAACCCTTTATTTCAGGAAAAAAGAAAATTAGAAATCGCTTTTGAAGAAAATTATCCAGAGCGATACAATTCCAAATATTCATTGGTAACTTTTAATGATAACATCCCTTATTCTGTTGCCATGCGAAGAGGTAGAGCACAAGACAAAGCTATTTTAAATCTCTTGGACGACGATAAACTTACCAGTGATATGAGTTTAGATGAAAAACTAGAATTAGTCTTAAATGAAACAAAAAACATCTTACACGATGATGATGTTGCAAAAAACTTATAATTTATGAAGAACAAATCCGAAGAAGGAAAAGTTACCCCAAGAGGTGCTTATCCCCATGTAAAACGAGTAGGTGACTTTATTTTTGTTTCGGGAACAAGTTCTCGAAGATCAGACAACACTATTGAAGGTGTTGAAATCGTTGACAATATGGGCACGAAACGATTGGATGCAAAAAAACAAACACAAGCAGTACTTCGAAATATTGAAAAAAACTTAGCTAAAAAAGGGGCTACATTAAAAGATGTTGTAGATGTAACTACCTTTTTAGTGAATATGAATGATTTCGCAGGCTATAATGAAGCTTATGCGGAATTCTTTGATAAAGAGAATGGACCAACAAGAACTACAGTTGCAGTGCATCAATTACCACATCCAGATTTGGTCGTGGAAATTAAAGTAATGGCATATAAAAAGCTGTAAGCTGTAAGCTGTAAGCTGTAAGCTGTAAGCTGTAAGCTGTAAGCTGTAAGCAAAAATAAAATAATTACATAAAGATATCCGTTTTCACGGGCATAGCATGAAAAAAATACTAAACTATATCAACGGAACTTATTGCGAACCTTTTTCAGGAGATTGGCTAGATAATTATAATCCGTCTAAAGGAGAAGTTTATTCTAAAATAGCCTATTCCTCATCAGAAGATGTAGAGAATGCATATAAAGCTGCTAAAGATGCTTTTCCATCATGGTCGAATACAACTATTGAGGAAAGGAGTAAAATCCTATTAAAAATTGCTACACTAATAGAAGAAAACCTAGATTCCTTAGCAAAAGCTGAAGCATTAGATAATGGGAAACCTTTAAGTCTTGCAAAAGCAGTGGATATTCCTAGAGCTTCGAGTAACTTTCGTTTTTTCGCTCATGCCATCACCCAATTTGCAAGCGAAGCTCATGAAAGTGTAGGTCTTAATACAATGAATTTTACTCTACGTCAACCTATTGGTGTAGTTGGATGTATTTCTCCCTGGAACCTTCCACTTTATTTATTTACTTGGAAAATTGCTCCTGCCCTAGCCTCAGGAAATACCGTAGTTGCCAAACCAAGTGAAATCACTCCAATGACCGCCTATTTATTAGGAGATATTTGCACAAAGGCTGGCTTACCAAAAGGAGTATTAAACATTGTACATGGCACAGGTCCTTCCGCTGGACAAGCCATTGTAGCGCATCCAAACATTAAAGCAATATCGTTTACAGGAGGAACAGCAACAGGAGAACATATAGCAAGAACTGCTGCTCCAATGTTTAAAAAACTATCCTTAGAATTAGGTGGGAAAAATCCAAACCTCATTTTTGCAGATTGCAATTATGATAAAATGTTATCGATAACTATAAAATCTTCCTTTGCCAATCAAGGACAAATTTGCCTTTGTGGAAGTAGGATATTTGTCGAAAAATCCATTTATTCAAAATTTAAAAAGGATTTTATTTCCAAAGTAAAAGAATTAAAAGTTGGCAATCCCTTTGAAGAAGACACAACAATAGGAGCTTTAGTTTCTAAACCCCATCTAGAGAAAGTAAGATCTTATATAGACATTGCAAAAGAAGAAGGGAGTAAAATATTATGTGGAGGAAATACAGTTACAGTAAAAGGATCTGAAAATGGTTATTACTTAGAGCCTACAGTAATAGAAGTTAATGACAATGACTGTAGAGTAAATCAAGAAGAAATTTTTGGGCCAATAGTTACTATTATGCCTTTTGAAACCGAAGAAGAAGTCTTACAAATGGCAAATAGTGTAAAATATGGGCTTTCTGCAACGGTTTGGACAAGCAACCTAGATCGCACCATGAGAATTTCAAAACAAATTGAAGCTGGTATCGTTTGGGTTAACACTTGGCTAAACAGAGATTTAAGAACCCCATTTGGAGGCGTCAAAAATAGTGGTGTTGGTCGTGAGGGAGGTTTCGAAGTTTTAAAATTCTTTACAGAACCAAAAAATATATGTATTAAATACGATGAATAATAGGTAGTCTTTTATACCTTACAATTCTTCAATAAACTCAAAAAATAAAGAATAAAACATGAACCTCAACTTTAAAAATAAAAACGCTTTAATCTGTGGAAGTACCGCAGGAATAGGTAAAGCATCCGCTATAGAATTAGCTTCATTAGGTGCTAATATAACCCTTGTCGCAAGAAATGAAGAAAAACTAAAACAAGTACTTTCCTTATTGCCATCAGAAAGCGGACAAGAACATAACTATTTAGTTGCCAATTTTAGTGAGCATAATTCTTTAAAAGAAACACTTTCCAATGGAATCTCCAAAAACTATCATATTTTATTAAACAATACAGGAGGACCAAAAGGAGGACCTATTTTAACTGCAGACCTTTCTGAATTTACCGAGGCTTTTGCTCAACATTTACTTTGCAACCAGACTTTAGTACAGGCTGTAGTTCCAGGAATGAAAAATGAAGGTTATGGTAGAATTATCAATATAATTTCTACTTCGGTAAAACAACCTATAGAAGGATTGGGAGTAAGCAATACCATTCGTGGAGCCGTTGCTAATTGGAGTAAGACCTTAGCAACTGAATTAGGGCCTTTTGGAATCACAGTTAATAATGTTTTACCAGGAGCTACAGCTACAGAACGATTGGATCAGATAATGGTTAATATTGGCAAGAAAATAGATAAATCTCCAGAAGAAGCTGGAGAATTTATGAAAAGTATTGTACCTGCAAGACGTTTTGCAGAACCAGAAGAAATTGCCTATGCGGTTACTTTTTTAGCAAGTGAAGCAGCTGGATATATCAATGGGATTAATTTACCAGTAGATGGTGGTAGAACAAAAAGTTTATAATAATTGACCAGAAGAAATAAGCGTAGAATGAGTCCAGGAGTTGGTTACATTGGCTCTGGAAATATGTCTTCTGTTTTCAATAGAAAACCAAAAGTTGCCTTTGAGAAAATAAAATATATTTATGGGGAGGAGTTAGAAAGGATCAATTGTAACACAAAAATTAAAAAATCTTCTTTTAAAGATTTAAGTAAAAAAGAAAAGTTTGAAATTAGAAACCGAATTAAGGTTAAAATAAGAAAAGACCAAAATATAGATAGGTTGAAAAGTGGTGTTTCTATTTTAATTGCAATCGGAATTTTTTACATAATTTGGCATTATATTTTTAATTAATAAGACCTCTGCCTTCGCAGGGAAAGTATATGAAACGAAAATTAAGAATTAACGGACATTCACATCTACTTCCTTATCCAGAGGAGATTCCACAGTTTATGAAAGACAATGGGATTTTCTGGGTGGATAAAGATCGAAACTTTATGCTTCAGAAGAATTGGAAGCGACCTGTTACCGATTCCAGTTTCTTTTTAGAAGAGAAACTTCAATGGATGGAGAAATACAAAATTGATCATGCAGTAGTTCTTAATCTTTCCCAATTATATGGAAATGGTTTGCGCTTAGAAGAAATGAAACAGGCCTTGCGTTTTCAAAATGATTTTAATGCAAAAGTACAGCACGACAATCCATCAAAATTTACTTGTGGATTTGTAGTCCATCCTGGTTACGGGAGAGGTGCCCTATGGGAAATTGAACGTTGTGTAGAAGAGTTAGGAATGCGTTTATTATGCCTCCCAACCCATTATATGGATACTATTGGAACGTGGCGTTGTATTTTTGATGAAGAAAACATTCCTATTTTCGAAATGGCAAACAAATACAATCTTGCTGTTGAGATTCACCCCTACGATGGTGAAAAATTTATAAAACTTGAAAATACTGCTTGGCGTTTTCATTTAATTTGGATGCTTGCACAATGTGCGGATGCTTATCACTTTTTTACTTTGAATGGTTTTGCAGATAAGTTTCCAAACATGCGTACTTGTTTTGCTCATGGTGGACAATTAGCACAAATGAACTTAGGTAGACGTATCCAAGGGTTTGACGGAAGGCCCGATTTATTTGAAGGTAAAACACATCCTAGAAAATCGGTTGCCCATAAGAACATCTTTTTTGACACTTTAGTTCATGACACAGGTTCCTTACAATTAATTATAAAAAATCAGACTTCCAAGCAAGTTTTAATGGGACTCGACGATCCCTACCCTTTAGGAGAAATGGACAGTGAAATGCAATCTTCTTATCCTGGAAAAATTTTAGATTTAGCTCAAGAACAAAAGATATTAACCTCGGAAGAATGTGATGCTATTTGGGATGATAATGTATTACAGTGGTTATTTGGAGATGATGAAAAAGGCAAACAAGAATTAATTCAAAAAATAATTGGATAATGCATTTTATTCCTGATAATTTAGACGATTATGTCGTTAATAATTCTCAATCTGAACCAGAATTACTTCAGGAACTAAATCGTGAAACTTGGCAAAAAGTTTTAGCGCCAAGAATGTTAAGTGGTCATTTTCAAGGTAGAGTATTGAGTATTTTGTCTAAATTAATTCAGCCAAAAAATATTCTAGAAATAGGAACTTATACAGGCTATTCTGCATTGTGTTTAGCAGAGGGAATGAAAAATGATGGTACATTACATACCATAGATACCAACGAGGAATTATACGATTTACAACGCAAGTATTTCGATAAGTCCAAATATGGAGAGCAGATTGTTCAGCATGTAGGAAATGCTTTAGATGTTATTCCAAATTTAGATTTTGTATTTGATTTGGTTTTTATAGATGCAGATAAGAAAAACTACCCCAACTATCTAAATATCATTATACCCAAATTAAAAAAAGGATCTGTGATTTTAAGTGATAATGTATTATGGAGTGGTAAAGTATTAGAAGCCGTCTCTAAAGATGACAAGGAAACTAATGCTTTGGTTAATTATAATAAATTATTAAATGAACATCCTAAACTAGAAACAGTATTATTACCTATTCGGGATGGATTAACAATATCTAGAATGAAATAGATTTTAAAACTTTCGTTTAATAGGACCTGTTACTTTATCTACATCCTCTTTAATTTTACCAGCTTCCTTAGATATATTTTGAGTGATATCGTTGGTAAAATCATGAATTTTATTTTTATGAGCATTAAAATCAAAACCTTCCTTTTGAGCTGTTTTATTTATCTCACTTTTAATATCGTTAGTTGCATCTTTTATTTGACGCATCCCCTTCCCTAAACCTCGGGCAATTTCTGGAACTTTATCTGCTCCAAAAACCATAAGTACAATAAAGAGTATAAAGAAAATCTCTGCACCACTTATAAATATAGGAATTACTTGTAAAATCATACTGCAAATATAGACATTTTGCACTTTGCACAAGCCTCAATTAAAATGATTATATTTGTTTATCATCAAAAGATCAAGTGACATGAAGAACAGAATTACTAAAGTTTTAGTCCCTTTTATACTTTTAATTACGCTTATATTTTTTTCTTTTTCTAAAGGTTTGAATGAAGAGTATATTACAACATCTGCTATAGAACCAATAGAAATCCCTGAAGATGTTAAAGCGGTATTAGACAATAAATGTACAGGATGCCACAGTAATGACACTAAGGGTGGGAAAAGTAAAATGAAAATGAATTTTGATAAATTTACAAATGGAGATTATTCTACAGGAAAAACTATAAGTAAGCTTGGAAAAATCACCAAACAATTGAATAAAGGTAAAATGCCTCCTAAAAAGTTTTTGGAGAAATATCCAGATAAAAAACTAACTGAAGAGGAAAGTAATTTATTACTCAATTGGGCATCTGAAGAAAGTACTATCTTAAAAAAAGAATAGCATAAAAATTAAATCCCATTTTTGAAGAAAAGAATAAAAATATTTGTGTACTTTTTAGTAGTAGTTCTAGTTTTAATACAGTTCTACCCAACAGACAAACCACTAACATACGACAATAACCCAAATGGTTTATTGCAAAACAACCAAGTTCCTATAAATGTATCTTCTATACTAAAATCGGCTTGTTATGATTGTCATTCCAATGAAACAAAATATCCTTGGTATGCTTCAATTGCTCCATTAAAATGGTTAATTTACAGCGATATTAATAAGGGGCGAGAAGAATTAAATTTTTCTGAATGGGATATAATTAACAAAGAAGAAAAAGCTGAAATTTTAGATGATATTTCAACCGTTATATTAGAGGAAGAAATGCCATTAAAAAAATACACCTTTTTTCATCCTGAAGCAAAACTTAATCCAGTGGATCGTGAAAATATTGCTGAATGGTCTGATGAATTACTTGACTCTTTATATAATTAAAAAACAATTTATACATTCATAATAAACCTACTCAATAAGTATAAAATCATTCCTTTCATTACCCAAAATTTATGCTAAAAAAAATTATTATACCCTGCTTATTATTTTCATCTATCGTTTTTTCACAAAAAAGTATTGACCCAACTCCAGAAGACATAGCTCTTGCAACAGAGTTAAAGATAAAATATGATGATGAAGATGTTGTTATTTTAAATAGCAATGAAATTATTTCATTTGAAATAAACAATAAAACGAACAAGGTTATTTCCACACATATAATTAACGAAGAGATTATGAACATAGGGTTTCGATCCGATATTCAGAAGTATGTTATTTATGACAATGAATCTAACGTTAATTATATTTCAGTTAAATATCGCAATAAAAAATTTGCTTATTTTAAAATAAATGATGAGGCAATATCAGACGATGGCTTGTTTCATCACGATGCAAGAGTAAAATATAAAAATATTGACTTTCCAGTAAAAGGATATAAATACTTTTTTGAAACAAAAAAAGAGGTTAAAGATATTAAATATTTCACTAACATTTATTTGTCAAATGAATATGCCATAGAAAATAAAAAAATAAAAATTATAATTCCATCTTGGTTACAATTAGAATTAAAGGAATTAAATTTTGGAGATTTAGATATTAAAAAAACAGAAAGTATAGAGGAGAAATCAGGGGATAAAATCATTATCTATGAAATGAAAAATCTTAAAGGAAAATTTGAAGAATCACAATCTCCAGGACCAAGTTATATTTACCCACACATACTTTTTTTAGCCAAATCGTATACTCATAATAAAGAAACAGAAGTACTATTTAATGAAACAAAAGATTTATATAAATGGTATAAATCATTAGTCGATAGTATGGATGAACATCCAGAAGAGCTAAAAGAGGAAATTGCAAGATTGACTGTAAATGCAACAACTGACGAAGAGAAAATTAAAAACATCTATTATTGGGTACAGGATAATATTAGATACATTGCTTTTGAAGATGGAATCGCAGGTTTTAAACCAGATGAATCACAAAACGTGTATAAGAAAAGATATGGTGATTGTAAAGGAATGGCGAATCTTACCAGACAAATGTTAAAAGAAGCTGGATTTGATGCCCGATTTACTTGGATTGGAACAAAGCGTCTAGTTTATGATTATTCAACTCCGTCTTTAATAGTAGACAATCATATGATTTGTACTGTATTCATCGATGGAAAAAAAGTTTATTTGGATGGTACCGAAAAATTCAACTCTTACGGCGAATATGCAGAAAGAATACAAGGAAAACAAGTATTAATCGAAGATGGGGATACATTTTTATTAGAAAATATTCCTATTGTCGATGCTATAAAAAATAAAGAAACCTATGTATTTAATGCACAAATTGTTGATGATGCATTAGTAGGAAATGTTGATAAAACCTTTGATGGAGAAAGTAGATCTTACTTTTTGTCCTACTTAAATTTATTAAATAATGACAATAAAGATGAAGTCATTAAATCATATTTAGATAATGATAACAAAAATTTACAAGTAACTGATATCGTTACTTCAAATCTAGAAAATAGAGATGGTACTCTAGATATTAGTTGCCATTTAACCCAAAAAAACATGGTATCTAGTTTTGATGAAGAAATTTATATTGACTTGGATACTAAAAAAGATTTTGAAAAATTTATATTTAAAGATCGACAAACAGACTATTTATTTTCCTTTAAAAAATATTTAACTTCTATTATTAATCTTGAAATTCCATCAGATTATAAAATTCAAAATATTCCTGAATCCATTCTTATAGATACAGAATATTTTAAAATTGATGTTTCTTTTTCTCAAACCGGAAATATTTTAACGTATTCAAAAACATTTATCATAAAGAAAGCTATCATAAAGAAAGAAAAATTTATAGAATGGAACGAGACCATTAAAAAATTAAAATCGATTTATAATCAACAATTAATTCTAACTAAATAGACCAAAAACCATCTATGAAACAAAAATATTTATTAGCAATTCTAGCTCTTTTTATTTCATCTATATCTTTTTCTCAAAAAAACGATATAGATCAATTAAAAAAACAAATATGGAATAACCGTGATGCAAATAAGCTAGAAGAATTAAAGGTACCAGAAAAATGGAATAATGAATCTGCTGTTTATCTTTCAAAATCATTACATTATACCTACAACAGGCCTCACAATAGTATAGAATTTACTAAGATTATTCATAACAGAGTAATACTTATGGATCAAGCGTCTGTAAGTGAATTTTCAGAATTCAAATACAGCAAAGATGAAGAATACGTTAGTTATGGATTAAGTAAGGTGACAAATACTATTAATCTTGGAGTAAAAGTAATTAAACCCGATGGCTCTGAAATAATTATTGACACCGATGATATTCTAGAAGATGAAACTGAAAAAAAGGTAGCAATTCCAAATCTAGAAAAAGGAGATATTATAGATTACTTTTTTCATACTAATATCATATTAGGCGAAAATGATTTGTACCATTATCAACCTGTCGAATTAATTATAGCAGATAATTATTCCATACTTAATTATGATTTTACATTAGAAACAGAGAAGGACTTTTTTATAACTTTCAATACTTATAATGGAGCACCAAAACTTATTAAAACTTCAAAATCAGAAAAGAAAAATGATATTCGCAAGTATAATTTTAACTCCTCTGAAATTGATAAAATTGATTCCAGAAGATGGTTTTATCCTTATGTAGAATTACCTTCTTATAAATTTCAAGTAAATTTCGCTAGAACGGGTAAATATGAAAAACAAGCCTATGCTTTTATCCCAAATGAATCTAATATTATTAAATCAAAACTAGAGAAAGAAGATATATTTAACTTTTATGAAGATAAATTTAAACCGTATGGAAAACTTTCTGAAGTTAATCGATTTCTAAAAGATAAGACCTTTACAAATAATGAAGAAAAGGTAGAAGCAGCATTTTATTATATTCGACACGCATATTTCACTAATTATATAGAGGCTTTTATAGTTTCTGATGCAGAAATTATTAATCCGTTTGAATATTATGGAAATAAACCAATTGTTTTTAATAATGATATAGATTTCATTAAATTTTTTGCAGCCTTTTTAAAAGACCAAAAAATTGATTATGAAATATTAATCGGTACAAAACGATATAATGGTGATATTAATAATTTATTATTGGAAAGTAATGTTTCATTTTTAATGAAAGTAATAACAGATACACCACTTTATATAGAATCGTTCAATCAGTTTGCAACAGTTAATCTTATAGATCATTTATTAGAAAACACAAATGCATATTCACTTAAAGTTTCTAATCAAAAAAACATTGAGGATATTCAAACTATAAAAATTCCAGGTACTACATATAAAGAAAATAATGTTTCAAAAGAAATTGACATCACTATTGCAGAAGATTTTTCTAATTTAAAAGTTACTAGAAATTCTAGCTTCTTAGGGCAAAATAAAGTATTAGAACAAAAAGATCGTCTTTATTTTTACGATTATATTTATGAAGATTACACTAAATATGGCACTAAATCATTATCCGATAAAATTAAAAGGAAAAAAGAGAAATTTACTAACGAATTCGATGCATTAATCTCAAAGTATAAAGAAAAGCAGAATAAAGATTTTCAAGAACAAACAAATAATGAATACGATTTTGAAATCGATGAATATTCATATGAAATAATTGAAAATGGGAGATTTGGAAAATCAGAATCTTTAAAAATAAAAGAAAACTTCAATATCTCAGATGATTTAATAAAGAAAGCTGGTAACAACAAAATTATTGAAGTTGGAAAACTAATTGGTCAGCAAGTTGAATTAGATGAAGAGGAAGAAATACGATTAAATAACATCTATATGAGCTTTCCTAGATCATTAAATGAAACAATCAACATAAGTATACCAGAAGGATATACGGTTTCAGGAATCGATAAACTCAATGTAAATGTAACCAATGAAACTGGAGGTTTTATTAGTGAAGCCTCAATAAATGATTCTGTATTAAAAATTTCAACCTATAAATATTATAGTAATAATTTTGAGCCTAAAGAAAATTGGCCATTAATGGTTTCTTTTTTAGATGCTGCTTATCAATTTACACAAGAGAAGATATTATTAAAAAAGGCATAATTATTAATACCTAATTAAAAAAGCCTCTAGATAAATCTAGAGGCTTTTTTATTTTACTTAATTAATTTAGATTTTATTGTCCTTTTACATTTTCTTTAAAAGAATCAAATTCTCCAACCTTTTCCGTTTTTGGCCAAGTATTATTTGAAGTATCTATATCTGCTGTTTCCTCATCTGGATCTACAACAATATTAGTAATCTCTTTATCTGAAGCAATTACCTTCCCTACAGATTCACTTCTTGTTTTCCAAATTTGAGCTGGATATGTAATTCGTTCTTTAGTACCATCACTATAGGTATATTCTGCTATAATCGGCATTGGAATTCCTCCTGGCTTTTCAAAAGTAACCTCATAAAAATACTTAGGGCTTTTTAAATTAGCTCTTTCCGAAGGTTCTATATTATCCATGATATACTCTTGTAGCGTACTTACATCGTCTAAAGTAGAAGTTCTCATACTTTCCTCAAAATCTTCACTTCCTTCTTCTATTAAATAAACCAGTGAAGGTAAATCACTTTCTGTCATTCCTCTTCTTTCCATCAATTCCTTAATTTCGGTACTCATTTTTGAAGATACATAGTATTTTTTTACATCCTTAACACCTATATCAACTACATTGGTGGTAAAGAACCATCCTCTCCAAAACCAATCTAAATCTACTGCAGATGCGTCTTCCATAGAACGGAAAAAATCTTCTGGAGATGGGTGTTTAAACATCCAACGTTGCGCATAGGTTTTAAAAGCATAATCAAATAAATCACGCCCCATAATCGTTTCTCTTAAAATATTTAATCCAGTTGCAGGCTTAGAATAACCGTTTGCTCCAAAATTAAAAGTATTTAATCCTTTGGTCATAATTGGTGCTAAACTACTTTGGTCACCAGACATATAGCCTACAATGTTTTTTGCAGGACCTCTTCTAGATGGGTATTTTTTATTTGGCGCAATTGCTTCTGGGTATTTTTCTCCAAAATCTTGTTCCGCTACATATTGTACAAAGGTGTTAATTCCTTCATCCATCCAAGTCCATTGACGTTCATCACTATTAACTATCATTGGAAAGTAGTTATGTCCTACCTCATGAATTACTACACCAAACATTCCATATTTTGTACGTTCACTATAAGTTCCGTCTTCATCAGGTCTTCCATAATTCCAACAAATCATAGGGTATTCCATACCTTGATTCTTAGCATGAACCGAAATCGCTTTAGGATAAGGGTAATCGAAAGTCATTCTTGAATAAGACTCTAGTGTACTTGCAACAACCTTTGTAGACCATTCTTCCCAGAGTGGATTCCCTTCTTTAGGGTACATAGACACAGCCATTATATCTTTATCTCCAATCTTTACTGCCATCATATCCCAGATAAACCTTCTAGAGGTTGCAAATGCATAATCTCGAACATTTTCTGCTTTAAATTTCCAAGTTTTTGTATTATCATCATAACTTGTAGATGCTGCATCCGCCTCATCTTGAGTAACGATTATAACTGGTTCATCATAAGATTTTTTAGCTTTATTATAACGATTCATCATCTCTTTGCTAAAAACATCTTTCCTATTTTGTAATGCTCCAGTCCCATCCAAAACGTGATCTGCAGGAACAGTAATACTCACTTCATAATCTCCAAATGCTAAGGCAAATTCATCTCTTCCCCAAAACTGACTATTTTGCCATCCTTCTACATCACTATATACTGCCATTCTAGGAAAAAACTGAGCGATAACATAAGCACGATTTCCATCTGCAAATTCTTCATATCCACTACGGCCACGACCATTAACGTGATCGTTTATGTTATACCACCATTTTATTGAAAAGGTAAATTTTCCACCTGGCTTTAAATTTTCAGGCATCTCTACTCGCATCATGGTACGGTTAATAGTATAATCTAAACTATTTCCATTTGCCTTTACTTCTTGTATATTAAAACCACCATCAAAACCTTCACTCATATGGCTGTTTACAAAACTCGCAGTCATATCATATGAAGCTGCTCTACTAGATTGGATTAAAGGGGACTTAGAATCTCTAGAACGTACATTTTGATCTAACTGAACCCACAAATATTCTAATACATCTGGAGAATTGTTAGTATAAGTAATTGTCTCGTATCCAGAAAGTTTTTTGTTTTTATCATCTAAAACTATGTCCATTACATAATCTGCTTGTTGCTGATAATATTGTGGCCCTGGCGCTCCACTTGCAGACCTGTATTGGTTTGGTGTAGAAAACTCTTCGTATAATTGTTTAAATGAATTGTTGTTATAATGTCCAGGATCTCTTACTTCTTCCTCTTCTTGAGAAAAACCCGTTCCTGCAATTAAAAATATAGTTGCTAAGAAAAAGTGTTTTAATAGTTTCATAGATTACGTATTGTGATTAAATTATTTTTTTTAGGTTCTAAAAATAGTTTTTTTAAGCAAAATAAAAATTGTTTACTTAAAGTTTAACACACCTTTAGGATTTGATTTTTCTAGAATAAGGCTTCTTCTACTATCTGGTGTTGTTAAGTGAATTATATTTTGTTGTTCTGAAAACATATCGATCAAAACTTTATTTTCAATTTCAATGGATTTTAATTCTGAAACATTTTCAATTTCTAAATATATTTTTGCAATATCGATATCGTATTCTTTTCCAAGATAAGTTGGTACTACCGGGACTCCATTTACTTCAATTTTAATTTTTTGAAGTAAATATTTTTTTAAGTAGGATTCATCTGTTTCTGTTTCTTTTTTTGAATCTAAAGTTATGGAAGGGTTATATCTAGCTTGTAATGCTTGTTCAATATCTTCCGTAAATATTTTTGTTATTATTTGTAATGTTTTCTTCTCTTTTACAAATTCAATATTAGTAGTACTCACATAAAATTTATGAGAAGTAGAACTCATTAACAATGGAAAAAGAAGGAGAACAAAGACGGTTTTAATGTATTTCATATTTATAAGACTCTGTTTTTATTTTCAGGTTACATATTACTCCTTTTTTATGACAATTCTAGAGATATATTCTTCAGAATTAGTTTCAAATATATTCAAAACCCCAGATAAATTATCATCTTTAAAATCCTGCTGAAGGTTCGTTGTTTCAATACAAAAAAGAAGGAAATCATATAATTTATTATTTGGAATTTCGTAGGCATCTTTAAAGAAATCAAATCCATAAAAATTTATAATTCGGACTATAGTATGATTCTCAGAAGTCCATTTGCGTTTAATTAATAGCTTTTTATAATAGCCGGTAAAATGCTTATATAATGCTTCAATATTAACACTTGCTGGAAATGCTGCAGCTGCAAGTGGTACAATCTTTTCTTTTGGGACTCCTTTAAAACCTGGAATCCCCACATCATCAAAATTAAAAGTCTCTTCTACATTTATATTCTTTAAATCGTTAGCCATATTACCAGTTAAAGAATTTCCTATAAATACTTCATCCAGCTGATTGACCATTTCTTCTAATCCAATTTCCAGATATTCTTCCGTATATATCTTTTCTGTGACAACAATTTCTTCGATCCTAAAATGTATAGACGAAAACATGATGGTATCGTTTATAGAGGCTTCAATTTCAAAATCTCCAAAATTATTGGATACCGTGTTAAATCTAGAAGTTTTATTTATGATATGAATACCTTCTACATCGACCGAATTGGTAATCTTTCCCTTTATGGTATGACGTTGTGCAGAAATTACAGAAACAAAAAACAAGAAGAAGACAGAAAGAATACTATTCTTCATGTGCCTGTTTCAAATATTTTTTACTCTGTATATGCAGGTATTCTATTAGGAGTAATTCATTTTCATATTGAAGTAATTTTTTATCGATTCCGTTTTCTTCTACAAAATAAATAAACTCATTTACCTTTTCTTCAGGTATATTAAACGTTTTTGAGATATATGCATTTCCAAATCTCTTTTGAACAGCATCTGTTTTCAATTCGGTTTCTGAAATGACTTCTCTTTCTGTTTTCTTTTTATTCGGAAAAAACAAATTAGCCAAACCTAAAATATCTCCACCCCCTTGTACAGGTCCATTAAAGTATGCTTCTTCCGCTTTATTTCCTCTAATTGAAGATTGCGCATCATCCGAAAATTCATATCCGTATTCAAGGTTTTCATACGACAAATCTAAATTTTGGTTTACATCTACTATATCCACCCTTTTTACATCTGCAACAATATTTCCTGAGATGTCATAGGGACGAATAACCACTTCATCTAACTGATTTACAACTGGGTTCAAGAAAACATACATTCTTTTGGATTCAATAATCCCATCATCAATAATAACTGAAAACCGTTGAAATTGTGTAGCACTAATAAAAACACGATCATTTTCTGCAACCATGAGTTCAAATGCTCCATTTTTTGAAGTAATGGTTCCTTTTTGAGAAGATTTATTATAAATGTTTATCCCTTCTACATCTTCCCCTTTTAATGTTGTTATCTTTCCATTAATTTTAATACGGGTAATTTCTTGAGAAAATGTAGTAAAAGAAAAAAGTAATAATAAGAAATAAAGTAGTTTTTTGACCATATCCCAAAGTTAATAAATCATTTCTTATAAAAACCTTAAAGTATGTGTTAGGGTTTGTTAAATTTACCCTAAAATTCAATTTTCATGAAAAACATCATCGTAGCAAGTACCTCAACAATTCATAATGGAACTTTTTTATCTTATTTATTAGAGGAATTAGAGGAACTCTTTTCTGAAACTAATGAGATTTTATTTATCCCTTATGCTAGACCTAGCGGTATTTCCCACAATGAATACACAAATATCGCAGCGAAAGCCTTCTCTAAAATAAACAAACAAGTGGTAGGCATCCATACTTTTGAAGATCCAATAGAAGCCATTCATAAAGCTAAAGGAGTTTTTGTTGGTGGTGGAAATACTTTTGTGTTAGTTTCTCAATTATACAAGAAAAATGTAATGCAAGCTTTACGAGAAGCTATTTTTAATGGTTTGGCTTATTTGGGTACTAGTGCGGGAAGCAATATTTGCGGCACAACAATAAATACAACCAACGACATGCCTATTGTATATCCTCCTTCATTCAAGTGTTTGGGAGTGATACCATTTAATATTAATCCACATTATTTAGACCCAGATCCTAACAGTAAACATATGGGGGAAACTAGAGAAACCCGAATCAAGGAATTTCATACCCAAAATACAATTCCTGTTGTAGGGGTTAGAGAAGGAAGCTGGTTAAGAGTTAAAGGAAATTCTATTGTTTTAAAAGGTTCTCATTCTGCAAGAATATTTGAACAAGGAAAAGAACCTTATGAATTAAACAATGAGTCTAATCTCGATATTTTTTAAATTATTTTAGATTTATTCCTATTATAATTCTTTTATAAAATGATAGCCTTTAATTACAAAACCTTGATTGTAATAAAACTTATGTGAAGGATAATTACTAACATAAGTATTTAATTCTACCCACTTACATTCCTTTTTCAAAGCGTAACTATAAATAAATTTAAAGAGCTTATCCCCTATGCCCATATTACGATATTCTTCATCTATAATAATATGATCTGGTTCCACACTTTTACCTGCATAATGCCTCGTTTGAAACCATAGCCCACATATCCCTATTAATGTATCAGAATTATAAATTCCGATACATTCATAGGATTGACTTGCCATTTCTAAAATTCGATGGTTTAAATCCTTTACTGGCACCTTATGTTCTCCTAATTTTTGCAATAAGGGAGAAATAATTAGAATTTCGGAAGCAGGAATTATTTTAAAGTCACAATTCATATCGATGTTATTTAACAACAATCATTTTCAAAGTCTTTACATTACCATTAATAGACAGTTTGCAATAATAAGTTCCACTTTGTAAATCCAGATCATTAACAGGAATAGGAATTATATATTTTCCGTAATCCATTTGTTCATTTTCTTTAAGACTGTACACTTCTTTTCCTTGTTGGTTATAGAGCTTTAAATTTATATTTGATAATTCGTGTAATTTAAATGAAACATAACTAATATTAGTTGCTGGATTTGGAAACTGAACTGCATCTACAATATTTTGAGCTTCAAACTCTCCTGAATTCAAATCTTCAAATGGAGTAACATCTGTCCAAATACTTAATTGCCCACCCTGAAGTCTTGTCCAAATAGGTCGTACTACATTATCATGAACTGTGATATTGGTATAATCTCCAAAGAAAACTCCTGCATTAGGCACAAAAGAAGACTCGCTTATTGCTTGATTTACAAAACTAATTCCACCATCTGTAGAATGTGCTAAATAAACATCGGTATTAGAATCGGTATAATTTCTTCGGTCATAAAAAACACAAAATAAATTACCATTGGTTTGATCAATATCCATCCAAGTAAAAAATTGATGCTTTCCAGGGGCATCATCATTTACTCGAACTGGTGAACTCCAGGTTTCTCCCAAATCTATAGATTTTGTTAGCCAAACATCTGTATCATTAGTACCATTTCTTTGGTCTGACCAATTTACATATATAGTCCCATGATTTGGTCCACCACTTAAATCGCATTTAGTAATAGGAAATCCATTAGCTCTATCAATTCCTGGAATATTATAATCCCAACCACCCGGCATAGAATCTATTTCAATTTCTTCTGTTAACCAAGTATCTCCATCATCTAAAGATTTATTGAAAACAATACCATTTGGCCCTGCCCAAGCAACAAAAATTTCGCCATTTGGTCCTAATGCTGGTACAGCACCTTCTACCGTATCGTCTTCATCTATACAGTTCCCGTCCATAATACTAATTTGTAAAGCATCAGACCAAGTATCTCCTCCATCCATTGATTTAGAGAACATGATTTTAGTTTTACAAGATGAACTTGAACTTCCGTAAACATCAAATTGTGTCCAAGTTATATATATAGCACCAGTAGTTCTATCTATAATACTCCAGTGTTTATCCTGTGCTTTTGTGCCGTTTAAACCAGTATAGGTACCATCGCTCCAATTTTCTCCATTATCGGTAGATTTTTGACAAACAATTCTATCTATCCAATTTCCACTAGCGGGATTAGATAAATGAAAAAAGTAAAAATTTCCATCTGGGTCCACATCAATAACGGGGTCTCCCCAAACTCCGTAAGCATTTGAAACAAGTGTGTTTTCATCCCAAGTTAATCCACCGTCAGCACTATAATAATAATTATTTAAATTCGCTCCTGCGACTAATATATCCGTATTTTGAGGGTTTATTTTAATAGAGGGTTCGTTTGGGGAATGTTGATTACTTATCATTACATTTTGCGACCATACATTAGATAATGCAAAAACAAAAAGTAAAATAGCATTTAATTTTTTAAAAGTTTTCATAGCATAAATTTTCATTAAATTTATAAAATAAAAAGCACACTAATCGAATAAATAAATGAAAATCATCACAAGTTCCTCTCGTCTTTTTTTAAGAGAATTCTCTATAGATGATACAGTTCATTTTTTCAATCTAAACAAAGACCCAGAAGTTATTAAATATACTGGAGACCCACCATTTAAATCTGTTTCTGAAGCAGAACTTTTTATTCAAAATTATTCGGCATATAAAGATTATGGTTATGGTAGATGGGCAGTTTGTTTAAAAGAAAGCCAAGAATTTTTAGGATTTTGTGGTCTTAAATATCATCCCAAGGATAAAATAACTGAAGTAGGTTTTCGTTTTTTTAAAAATCAATGGAATAAAGGCTATGCTACCGAAAGCACTTTAGCTTGTCTTAATTATGGATTTTCAGAATTAAAATTAAAAGAAATTTATGCGCAAGTACATATTAAAAATTATGCTTCGCAACGTGTAATTGAAAAATGCGGCTTACATTTTGTAAAAGAATTCATTTACAACAACGAACCCACAAATTTATATTGCAAAAATAATTACCAATAATTATGAAAAGAAACCAATTTATAAAAACCTCATTATTAGGAGGACTATCCCTTTCTGTTCTACCACAATTAGCCTTTAATCCGTTTCAAGAAGTTTATACTCGAGAGGAATTAATAGGTAAAGATAACTCAGATATGATTGGGCTAGATTTCAAAATGAAAACGAAAGCTTATTCCAGTTTTGTAACCATGCAATCTCATGCTTATAAAGCTAAAGTAGCGATTAGAGTGGTTTCTGCGTACCGAAGTTTTGAAAAACAAAAACAAATTTTTGAAAATAAATATTCTTTATATCTATCGGAAGGCATGACTCCAAAACAAGCCATTAATAAAATTATTGAATACTCTACCATTCCAGGAACTTCTCGTCATCATTGGGGAACTGATGTTGATATATTTGATTCTTCCGTACCAAAGCCAGAAAGCATATTAGAAGAAGAACATTATTACAATAATGGTCCCTATACAAAATTAAAAAAATGGATGGACGAAAATGCTAATAGGTTTGGTTTCTATGAAGTTTATACCAAGAATCCCGATAGAAAAGGCTTTAAACATGAACCTTGGCATTATAGTTATGCCCCACTAGCTAAGCCCATGCTTCAAGAATATAAAAGGTTAGATTTAAAAAGTGTTTTTGAAGAAGAGAATATATTAGGCAATGAACACTTTAGCAATAAATTTATAAATAGATACCGAGATGAAAACATTTTGGATATCAATCCTGAATTAATTTAGTGATATTGTTTTTATCTTTGTTGAAAATATTCCGAAGCTTTAGCCTAGGAATACCACTTTAATTTTATGAATAAAAAAGTACTTTTACTTATTTTAGATGGTTGGGGAATTACCCAAGACCCAAAGTCATCTGCAATTTCCAACGCTTCTACTCCATATATAGATTCTCTTTATAAAAAATACCCAAATGCTCAACTTAGAACCGACGGTTTAAACGTCGGACTTCCAGAAGGACAAATGGGAAATAGTGAAGTTGGTCATATGAATTTGGGCGCAGGTCGTATTGTATACCAAGATTTGGTGAAAGTGAATCTTGCTGTAAAAAACGACACTTTGTCTAAAGAACCAGTATTGCAACAAGCATTCAGTTATGCCAAGAAGTACGATAAAAAAGTTCACTTTTTGGGTTTACTTTCCAATGGTGGGGTTCATTCACATATAGATCATTTAAAAGGGTTAATAAGTGCAGCTCATAAAGAAAATCTAGAAAAAGTTTTTGTACATGCCTTTACCGATGGTCGTGACGTTGACCCACATTCGGGAGTTGGATTTATTTCTGAAATAGAAAATCATTTAGAAAACACTACTGGAAAATTAGCTTCTGTTATTGGAAGATATTATGCAATGGACCGTGATAAACGTTGGGAACGAGTTAAAGAAGCCTACGATTTATTGCATAATGGTATAGGTGAAAATTCAACAAACATTTTAGAAAGCATTCAAAAAAGTTATTCTGAAGGAGTTAGTGACGAATTTATAAAGCCTATAGTAAAAACTGAAAACGGAGAGCCAATTGCAAAAATTGAAAAAGACGATGTTGTAATTTTCTTTAATTTTAGAACCGATAGAGGAAGGCAACTCACCCAAGTACTTACCCAAGACAATTTTGAAGAATTTGGGATGAAACAGATTCCACTATACTTTGTTACACTAACTAATTATGACGATTCTTTTAACGGTATAAAAGTAATTTACAATAAAGAAAATTTAACAAACACCTTAGGGGAAGTATTAGAAAAAAATAATAAAACTCAAATTCGAATTGCAGAAACGGAAAAGTATCCACACGTTACTTTTTTCTTTTCTGGAGGTAGAGAAGATCCTTTTATTGGAGAAAATCGAATCCTATGCCCTTCTCCAAAAGTTGCAACTTACGATTTGCAACCCGAAATGAGTGCTTTTAATGTTCGAGATAAAATTCTTCCAGAGTTAATATCACAATCGGCAGATTTTATTTGTTTAAATTTTGCTAACACAGATATGGTAGGACATACAGGTGTTTTTGAAGCAGCAATAAAAGCTTGTGAAAGTGTAGACATATGTGTGAAAAGCGTAGTAGAAACCGCATTAGAGAATGAGTATTCTATTATAATATTAGCAGATCACGGAAATTGCGAAATGATGATCAATCCAGATGGATCACCAAACACAGCACACACAACTTATCCTGTTCCAGTGATTCTGGTAGATCCAGAAATTACTGAGATTAATAATGGAATATTAGGAGATATATCACCAACTATTTTACATTTAATGGGAATTGACAAACCTGAAATAATGACTCAAAATTCAATAATAATTAAATAATAAATGAAATACATATATATATTTATTCTTGCTACAACACTTTTGTCTTGTAAAAACACTTCAGAAAAAGAAGTTATTTCAGAAATAAAACCAGAAATCAATAGTGAAATAAACACCATAGTTCCAGATACTATTGATGATGGGATGATGCTTTTAGGAGTTGTTAATAGAGATGGATTAAGAAACGAATTATTTTTAGATTGGTACCAAGAAAATTTTAAGGAACATGTTTTAGATAGCACAACAATAGAAATATTAGCTCCAAAACTAAAGGACGTTAGCATTAAAGTATTTATGGGCACCTGGTGTAGTGATAGCCAAAGAGAGGTTCCTGCATTGTACAAAATATTAGATGCTGCCAAATTTGATTATACCAAGCTAACTATGGTTGCAGTTTCTCATGATAAAGACACCCCAGACCATTTAGAGAAGGGATTAGATATACTTTATGTTCCCACTATTATCATATACAAAGGAGATAAAGAAATTGGGCGTTATGTAGAATATGCGCAAGAAAATTTTGAAAAGGATTTGCTGGCCATTATCAACGAAGTTGGTTACAAAAACTCTTATGCGGAGTAAGTCTTTAAATAGAGCATAATTCTTTGTAATTTTGCAAATTATTTAAAAGCATGATATCAGAAACACTTACTATAGCGGTTGATTTTGACGGTACTATTGTTGAGGACAAGTATCCAAAAGTAGGAAGAGAAAATCTTTTTGCTTTCGATACTTTAAAAAAACTTCAGGAAAAGGGCCACCGTCTAATCTTATGGACCTATAGAAATGGAAAAGCATTAGATGAAGCTGTTGCTTTTTGTAAAGCAAATGGAATTGTATTTTATGCAGTAAATAAAAGCTTCCCTGAAGAGGATTTTAATCCAAAGTATAGTAGAAAGATTAATGCCGACATCTTTATAGACGACCGTAATGTTGGTGGTTTTTTTGGATGGGGAGAAATTTATCAAGAATTAATTGGTGAGGAAAAACCAGTTAAAAGGAAATCAAAAAAAAAGTGGTTCGGTTTTTAATAAAATAGTATGATTATACAAAAATCTAAAGAAGAAATTGAATTAATGCGTGAAGCTGCTTTGGTAGTTTCAAAAACTCTAGGAATGCTTGCTAGTGAAGTAAAACCTGGAGTAACTACATTGTATTTAGATAAGTTAGCTGAAGAGTTTATAAGAGATCATCAAGCTATTCCTGGATTTCTAGGCTTATATGACTTTCCAAACACTTTATGTATGAGTCCTAATGCTCAGGTAGTACATGGAATTCCAAACGACACTCCCTTAATAGAAGGAGATATAATCTCTATAGATTGTGGCGCCATAAAAAATGAATATTATGGAGATCATGCCTATACTTTTGCGGTTGGTGAAATAAAACCCGAAGTAGAAAAGCTATTAAGAATTACCAAAGAATCTTTATATGTTGGTATTCGAGAGCTTAAAGTTGGGAAGCGTGTAGGAGATGTTGGATTTGCTATTCAACAATATTGTGAAGCCCAGGGTTTTGGTGTGGTTAGAGAATTAGTAGGCCATGGTTTAGGTAAAACTATGCATGAAGATCCAGAGATGCCAAATTATGGTCGTCGTGGTCGTGGTAAGAAATTTGTAGAAGGAATGACGGTTGCTATTGAGCCTATGATTAATATGGGAACCAAAAGAATAGAACAGCTAGAAGACGGATGGACAATACTTACTAAAGATAGAAAACCAAGTGCACATTTTGAACATGACGTAGCAATTGTAAATGGCAAACCAGAATTACTTTCCACCTTTGCTTATATTTATAAAGCATTGGGGATTGAAAGTGATGAGGAAGATGAATTCAGAGAAAAAGACTTAGTGCTATAAGCATTCATTAAAATGCAAAATTATTTTAAATTTTTTCTAAATTTATTTCCAAGAACTTTTCTTATTAGGGTGAGTTATATTTTAACTCCTTTTATTGCGTTTTTTTTGAAAGGCAATAAATATACAGATCCAATAGACAATAAATCTTTTAGAAGGTTTATGCCCTATGGCTATGAAAAAGTACGTGAGAATGTATTATCACCTAGCACCCTATCCTTAGAACGACATCGATTATTTTGGTTGTATTTGAAAAATGAAACTTCCTTTTTTTTAGAGAAACATAAAGTCCTTCATTTTGCACCGGAACAAGCATTTTATAAGCGTTTTCGGAAAATGAAAAACTTGGAGTATATAACTACCGATTTAAACTCCCCTCTAGCAGATGTAAAAGCAGATATCTGTGATTTACCTTTCAAGGATAACGAATTCGATTTTATTTTTTGCAACCATGTATTAGAACATATCCCAGATGACACTAAAGCAATGCAAGAATTATATCGTGTTTTAGCTCCCGGAGGCACAGGGATTTTTCAAATACCTCAAGATCTTTCAAGAGCCTACACTTTTGAAGATGACAATATTACTGACCCAAAAGAGCGTGCAAAAATATTTGGACAATACGATCACGTAAGAGTTTATGGTCGAGATTATTTTGACAAATTACGTTCTATAGGATTTGAAGTTTTAGAAGAAGATTATACCAATACATTTTCAGAACAAGAGATAGATAAATTTAGATTAGCAAAAGGAGAAATTATTCCAATCTGCAAAAAACTAATCTAACAATCTATTCTTAAAACCATCGGTAATAAAAACTTGAGGTTTATTTAAGGCATCATTATAGGTTAAATATGCTTCAATTCCCGCAAGTTTTGGTAGAACATTTTTAGATTTTTCAAGTCCCATCGCCATAAATGCAGTTGCATAAGCATCGGCCAAGGCACAAGTAGGTGCAATCACTGTAGCACTGGTTACATCACTTTTTTCAGCAGAACCTGTAATTGGATTTAGGGTATGTACATATTTTTCACCAGTCAAAGAATCTACTCTAAATTTCCTGTAATTTCCAGATGCAGCCATCGCTTCATTTTTTAGTGCTACCGTAGCAGAGTAAGATCTTTCTTCTAATGGAGAATCTATATTTTCGATACCCACTACCCAGCTTTTATTCTTATCCAAATGCATGCCTTGGGCTAATATCTCACCGCCTAATTCTATAAGATAATTAGAGATTCCAATTGCGTTTAGATAGTTTCCGATACAATCTATTCCATAACCTTTTGCTACTGCATTAAAATCGAAATATATTTCGGGATGTTCTTTATTTATAGTTCCATCTGTATTAATACTTACTTTTCTAAAACCCACGTAATTCATTAAGGAGTCTAAAGTTTCACTATCCATTTCTTTAAGCGGTTTAACATCGCCAAAGCCATAGGCATTTCTAAGAACTCCAATGGTTGGGTCGAAGAATCCTTCGGAATTTGTATATACAGTTTCTGAAATACGATATACTTCTTTAAAAATAGCATCCACAACAATGGTAGAATCACCTTGATTAATTTTTGAAATATCACTGTTGGGTTGGTAAGTACTCACCGACTTATTTACAGCATAAATCACAGAATCTATTCCCTTTTCAAGATTTAAATTCTTTTCTGAATATACCTGAATGGTATAAGTGGTACCAAAAGCTTCTCCCTGAATTACCGATAATCGTTGTTCTTCATTCCCACAAGAAATAATAATTAATGATGCTAAAATGTAAAAATAAAATTTCATATTATCTCTTTTAATCCATTATATACAAAGGAATAATCTTCTTCCTTAAGGATAGGTTTGTTTATATCTAAACTATGACCCAACCACACCCCTGCATAAAAGACTTTTGCATTATTTTTTTTTGCATGGGTTAAAATAGGTTCCATATTTATATTTTGAGGCTGTTTTAAATCGTCAGCAGAAAATACCGATCTAACCAATATAAAAAAGGTCTCCTTATTTTTTAGGGTTACAAACTGTGGATTCTTTTTTAAGTTAGAATTTATAGCCAAAAACTCATAGCCATCTTTTTCTAAAGCTTCACCAACTATATTCATCGCAAGATAATGAGACTCTTGCACCGTAAGTTCTTGATTCATAATTCTTAATATACAATCATGTAAGTTTGATAAAAGTAATTCATTTAAACAAAAAAAACCGTTCTAATACAGAACGGTTTTTTATTATTAATTTAATATAAGATTATCCACCAAAATCATCAAAGCGAATATTCTCATCTGCTAGACCGAAATCTTCTCCCATCTTTTGAACCGCTTGGTTCATTAATGGTGGCCCACAGAAATATAATTCTAAGTCTTCTGGTGATTCGTGTTTAGATAAATACTCATCTATTACTACTTGATGTATAAAGCCAACAAATCCGTTTCCTTGTTCATCATCGACATCCGTTTTTGTTTTCCAATTATCTGCTTCCGCAGGATCTGATAAAGCAATAAAGAATTTAAAGTTAGGGAAATCCTTTTCTAAAGCTCTAAAATGCTCTATATAAAACAATTCTGCTTTAGATCGCCCTCCATACCAGTAGGTAACTTTTCTTCCCGTTATTAAGGTTCTGAATAAATGATATAAATGCGAACGCATTGGTGCCATTCCAGCTCCTCCACCTACATATAACATTTCTGCTTCAGATTCATTGATAAAGAACTCACCATAAGGACCAGAAATAATTACTTTATCTCCAGGTTTTTGATTAAATATAAAAGAAGATGCAATTCCTGGGTTAACATCCATCCATCCTCCTTTCGCGCGATCAAAGGGTGGAGTTGCAATACGAACATTTAACATTATCTCACGACCTTCTGCAGGGTAAGATGCCATAGAATAAGCTCTTTCTACAGTCTCATCATTTTTCATCGCTAATGGCCAAAGCTTAAACTTATCCCATTCTGCCTGAAATTTATCTGGAGTTTCATGTTCTTCTGGATGTGCTGTTATATCAAAATCTGAGAATTTCACTTCACATGGAGGAATTTCAATTTGAATATATCCACCAGCTTTATACCCCATATCTTCTGGGATTTCTACTACAAATTCTTTAATGAACGAAGCAACATTATAGTTACGAACCACCGTAGCTTCCCATTTTTTAATCCCGAAAACTTCTTCAGGAATCGTAATATTCATATCCTGTTTTACCTTTACTTGACAGGCTAAACGAATACCATCTTTTAACTCTTTACGAGTAAAGTGAGGTGTTTCTGTAGGTAATGCTTCTCCTCCACCTTCTAATACGTGACACTCACATTGAATACAAGTTCCACCACCACCACAAGCGGATGGTAAAAATATTTTTTGATTACCTAAGGTAGTTAACAAACTATCTCCAGACCCAACTTCAATCTCTTTTTCACCATTAATGGTAATTTTAACAGGACCAGAAGGTGCTAATTTTTCTTTTGTAAAAAGTAATAGTGATACCAATAATAAGGTCAACACTAAAAAGGCAACAACGGTTGCAATGATTACTCCTATAGTACTTGCTGCTAAGATCATATTATTCCTTCGTTATTTTAGAAACTTCAACGATTTGAGTTGATTTGATTTTTTCTTGTTGTAAAACTTCGGTTTTAGCCTCACTTACTTCTACTTCAGATTCCTCTTTATTACCATCGGTGGTCAACATTCCTCCAAAACTCATAAAACCAATAGCCATTAAACCTGTAATGATAAAAGTTATACCTAATCCACGTAATGGAGCAGGTACATTAGAATATCTGATTTTTTCACGAATAGCTGCAATTGCAACAATGGCTAAAAACCATCCAATTCCTGAAGACACACCGTAGTTAAGTGCTAAACTTAAGGACTCAATTTCACGAGATTGCATAAATAATGATCCTCCTAAAATTGCACAGTTCACAGCAATTAATGGTAAAAATATTCCTAATGAATTGTATAAGGAAGGTGAAAATTTCTCCACAATAATTTCAACCAATTGAACCATAGTTGCAATGGTTGCAATGAATAGTATGAAGGAAAGGAAACTTAAATCGTAGCCATAATAAGCACTTAATTTAGGAGTTTCTGAATTCCCATCCAACCAAACCAAAGCATCTGGTTGTAAAATATAATGATCCAATAGCCAGTTTAAGGGAACGGTTACTGCTAAGACAAATATTACTGCCGCACCTAAACCAACTGCAGTAGTTACTTTTTTAGAAACAGCAAGGTAAGAACACATTCCTAAGAAAGTGGCAAATACCATATTGTCTATAAAAATTGATTTAAAAAATAATTCTAAATGTTCCATTC
>MAAC01018444.1_pt1 | contig 50083 bp, 50 predicted proteins | sample 1115981 | NCBI WGS metagenome assembly MAAC01 (sample SAMN04961126, study PRJNA320927) | seawater metagenome | isolation source: sample BD02T64 sea water enriched with oil for 64 days | place: USA:Gulf of Mexico | collected 2013-07-27 | reverse complement strand
GCATTGGCACTCATCTGCGCCGCAAAGGGATGGGTCGCATCCACCACATGGCTGATCTGCTCGGTCTTCAGGTACTCGACCAACCCTCCTACGCCACCAAAGCCGCCTTGCCGCATGGGCAAGGACTGCGACGCCGGGCGCGCGGTACGGCCGGCATAGCTGAACACAGCGTCCCGCCCGGCCATGGCCAGCGCCTTGGCCAAGGCACTGGCTTCAGTGGTTCCGCCCAGCAAAAGGATACCTGTCATGTCTAAACCCTGGTTGTCGATCATTGGTCTCGGCGAAAATGGACTAGCCGGCCTGACAGATGCAAGCCGTGAGGCGTTAGAAAAGGCAGAAATCATCTTTGGCGGCCCCCGCCATCTGGAGTTGGTCGCAGCCGGGGACAAGGGGCACGCTTGGCCCATTCCGTTCTCCATTGAACCGGTGCTGGCCGCACGCAGTAAAAAGGTTGCCGTCCTCGCCTCCGGTGACCCGTTCTGGTACGGCGCAGGCGGCTCTCTGTCCAAACACCTCGAACCTGGTGAGTGGTTCTCCTATCCCGCCCCCTCGACCTTCGCGCTGGCCGCCAATCATCTGGCCTGGCGCCTTGAGGACACCCTCTGTCTTGGCCTGCATGCCGCGCCCTTTGAACGCCTGCTGCCCTTACTGGCTGCACATACCCAGCTTATCTGCACCCTTCGCGACGGCACCGCCCCGGCTGAGCTGGCCAACTGGCTGACCCAACAGGGCTTTGGCGCCTCACAACTGGCGGTGATGGAACGCCTTGGCGGCCCCAATCAACGGGTGCGCATCGCTCAGGCCGATAATTTTGATCTCAGCGACATTCAGGCCCCGGTGGTCCTGGCCATTGCCGCCGTCGGCAGCGGCGGGTTGCCACGCGCCTCGGGCCTACCGGATGAAATGTTCCACAGCGATGGCCAGATCACCAAACGCCCCATTCGCGCCCTGACCCTGTCGGCCCTTGCACCGCGCCCTGGCCAGTTGCTCTGGGATATCGGTGGCGGCTCGGGTTCCATCTCGGTCGAGTGGTGCCTCGCCGCTCCCGGCGCCCGCGCGCTGATCTTTGAGCAGCGTTCGCAGCGCTCTGCGAATATTAACCTGAATGCGGCAAAGTTCGGTCTCACCCACCGGATGAGCCTGGTTGTCGGACAGGCCCCCAAAGCCTTGGAAGCGCAAGAACTGCCCGACACTGTGTTCATCGGTGGCGGTGCCTCGCAGGCCCTGCTGGACCAACTCTGGCAAATCCTGCCCGCAGGCACCCGCGTGGTGGCCAACGGCGTAACACTGGAAACCGAGACCCTGTTGATGAACGCCCATGCGCAACACGGCGGCCACCTGCTAAAGGCAGAAATCGCCGAGGCCGGCCCCTTGGGCTCCATGCGCGGCTGGACCCGCGCCCGCCCGGTCATCCAATGGAGCGTCACCCGATGAAGATCGCCGGATTTGGGTTTCGCCAAAGCGCAAGTGCAACAGACCTGCGCGCCGCACTTGCCCTTACCGGCTGCCCGACCCCTGACGCACTTGCATCAATCACCGCCAAGGCCACCGCGCCGCAAATGCAGCAACTCGCCGCCGAGATGAACCTGCCAGTGATCGCACTGACCGAGACTGAAATCTCCGGCGTTGCCACGCCCACCCACTCTGACCGGATCCAAACCCGCTTTGGCACCGGGTCTCTGGCCGAAGCCTGCGCTTTGACCGCCGCTCATAAGGGCCAAACCGGTGCAACCGTGCACCTGCTCGCCCCCCGCGTAAAAACTGATAATGGCCTTGCCACAGCGGCAATTGCCGAAAGGACGACCCCATGACCGTACATTTCATTGGCGCTGGCCCCGGTGCCGCCGACCTGATCACCCTGCGTGGCCGCGACCTGATCGCTTCCTGCCCCGTCTGCCTCTATGCTGGATCATTGGTGCCCGAGGCGCTGTTGCAACACTGCCCCGCTGATGCCCGCATCATCAACACCGCCTCGATGTCACTGGACGAGATTATCGCCGAGATCAAATCGGCCCATGACTCAGGTCACGACATCGCCCGCCTGCATTCCGGAGACCTCTCGGTCTGGTCCGCCATGGGCGAGCAGCTGCGCCGCCTTCGCGCGCTGGACATTCCCTACGACGTGACCCCCGGCGTGCCCGCCTTTGCCGCCGCGGCCGCCGCCCTGGGGGCCGAGCTGACCCTACCCGGCGTGGCGCAATCGCTGATCCTGACCCGCACCTCGGGGCGGGCCTCGTCGATGCCCGATGGCGAAACGCTGGAGAACTTTGCCAAAACCGGTGCCACTCTGGCGATTCACCTGTCGGTGCATGTGCTTGAGAAAGTTATCAGTGAGCTGACCCCGCATTATGGCGGCGACTGCCCCGTAGCCATCGTCTGGCGCGCCACATGGCCCGACCAGCGCGTGGTCAAAGCCACCCTGGAAACACTGGAAGACGCCACGGGCGGCGAACGTGGGCGCACCGCGTTGATCCTTGTTGGTCGCGCCATCGGCGCCGAAGAATTCGACGAAAGCTGTCTCTATGCCGGTGACTACGACCGCCGGTACCGCCCTGTCGGCACTGATCCACGCTTTCCGGAAGGAACAGAATGATGACCCAAAATCCTCCCGGCCTGATGATCTCCGCCGCCTCCTCGGGCACCGGAAAGACCACCGTGATGCTGGGCTTGCTGCGCGCCTTTGCCGAGGACGGACTGTCGGTTCAGCCCTTTAAATCCGGCCCCGACTATATCGATCCGGCCTTCCACCTCGCAGCCGCCAAACGCGCCTCGTTCAATCTCGACACTTGGGCGATGGACGAGACGCTGCTGAACGCTGTCGCCTCACAAGCTGACGGCGCCGAGATCTGCATCGGTGAAGGATCGATGGGCCTATACGATGGCGTTGCCACCCGCGGCCAAACCGCCTTTGGCACCAGTGCCGAGACCGCCAAACGCATGGGCTGGCCGGTCATTCTGGTGGTCGACGTCAGCGGTCAGGCACAAAGCGCTGCCGCCACCGCATTGGGTTTCAAAAACTTCGACCCCGAGGTGCCCTTTGCCGGTGTCATCCTCAACCGCGTCGCCAGCCCCCGCCACGAAAGGCTCACCCGGCTGGGCATGGAAAAGGCAGGCATCAAGGTGCTCGGCTCATTACCCCGACGCGGAGATCTGGCCCTGCCCGAACGCCACCTTGGCCTGATCCAAGCGGTTGAACACCCAGATCTTGAGGCCGCGATTGCAGGCTATGCAACCTTCCTGCGCGAAAACGTTGACCTCGACGCGATCAAAGCCGCCGCCCTATCCGGTGCCGCACCCACCGCACAGCCACTGCCAACCCCTCCGGCGCAACGCATCGCTCTGGCCCGCGACGCGGCATTCTCGTTTACGTATCCGCACCTGCTCACCGGCTGGCGCAATGCTGGCGCTGAAATCCTGCCCTTCTCGCCGCTCAACGACGAAGCCCCCGCCTCGGACGCTGATCTGGTCTGGCTGCCCGGCGGCTATCCGGAACTGCACGGCGCCACACTTGCGGCGGCAACAAACTATCGCGACGGGCTGCGCAAACATGCGCAGACCAAACCGGTACACGGCGAATGCGGCGGCTACATGGCCTTAGGCGAAGCACTGATCGACAAGCAGGGCAACCGCCACCAGTTGGCCGGGCTGCTGGGCTTGGTCACATCTTATGAGAAACGCAAATTCCACCTCGGCTATCGCCGTGCGGTGTTGCAAAGCGCAATGCCCGGATTTGCCGCAGGTGATGCCCTACGCGGCCATGAGTTCCACTATACCACCATCCTGGATGAACCCGACGCGCCACTGGCACAGGTGTTCGACGCCGATGGCAACCCGGTTCCCGAGACCGGATCGGTCAAAGGCAATGTCACCGGCAGCTTCTTCCACCTGATCACCGGGGAAACTTCATGAGTGGTTTTGTCAGCTTTGTCTCTTCAGGCCCCGGCGACCCCGAACTGCTGACGGTCAAGGCCGTCAAACGGCTAGAGGCCGCCGACGCGGTGTTGTTCGATGACCTGTCATCAGGCCCGATCCTGAGCCACGCCAAAGACGACGCTGATCTGGTGGGTGTTGGCAAACGCGCCGGTCGGCCTTCACCCAAGCAGGACCACGTCAGCCGATTGCTGGTTGATTACGCCAGCGCAGGTGCCCATGTCGTGCGGCTGAAATCGGGCGATTCCGGCATCTTTGGCCGTCTTGAGGAAGAAATCACTGCCCTGCGCGACGCTGGTATTAAATATGAGGTCATCCCCGGAGTCACCGCAGCATCAGCAGCTGCAGCCGCCGCCGGCATCCCGCTGACCCGTCGCCTGACTGCGCGACGCTTGCAGTATATCACCGGCCATGACGTGACCGGAGGGCTGCCCCAGGATCTGAACCTCGCCGCGCTGGCTGATGCCAACGCCACCACCGTAGTCTATATGGGCAAGCGCACATTTGCATCGCTGGCAGAACTACTGGTAGCCCATGGGTTACCCCCCGAGACCCCGGCTATGCTGGCCCTGGCTGTTTCCACCCCGGACCAGCAACTGTCGCATCACACGATTGGCGAACTGCCGACCCTGCTGCGTGAACTGCAAACCACCGCGCCGGTGCTGATCCTCTATGGGCCCCTGGCCGAGCCAGAATGAGCACTCCGACTCTGACCCTGTGCCGGACCTGCAAGACTGCAGATCCCAGCCTGCCAGATCAACTGGCCGAGGCTCTGTCCGGCACCGGGATACACGTCAAGATGCAACAGGTGGATTGCATGTCCGGTTGCAAACGCCCGCAAACTCTGTCGGTGCGCCAAAGCGGCAAGACGGCCTATCTGTTTGGCGAAATTACCGCAGCCGACATATCGGACATCCTGACTTTTCTGCGCCTCTATGGGGACAGCAAGGACGGCAATTTTGCCGACGCCCGTCCACTGGGAGGCTTGCGGTTCAAGGCCATTGCCCGAATCCCGGCAAACATAGACTGACATCACCACGGATCTCAGTCTGGGCCGCAAGGGCAGTTGCACGTCCTGCGATCAGAGATGCACAATAATAAGTCGCAAGAACCACATCAAACTGTCGGTTTCAAACTTGACCCCACAAGCTCAGATAAGGCACATTGCACGGATATGGTGTCCGTACGGCGCAAAGCGTCAGGGCTGAAACGGGAATGAGGAACGGCGGACCCAATTGCGGCGTCGAGACCTCAACCGCCCCCGCGACTGTGAGTGGCGAGCGGCTTTCCAATCCACTGTCGGGCAACTGTCCGGTGGGAAGGGGAAAGTTGGCTGTGACCCACGAGTCAGGAGACCGGCCATGTGGAACGCAATTGATGCCGTCGGGTGTGACGGTAAGGAGAGACAAAATGACGACTAAAACACTGAATGCTTCCGCTGCTGGTCTTGGTTTTCTGCCAGCCGTATTCGCCATCGTTCTGGGCCTGGGTGTTGTCACCCTGACCGGCCACGTTCAGGCAGCCGCTCTGCATGACGCCGCACATGATGTGCGTCACGCAACTGGCTTCCCCTGCCACTAAGCAGATGTACAGCCGCATTTTAACCAGCGCGTTGTTCGCTGGTGCTGCAGCAGGGTTGATTGCCGCCCTGCTGCAGTTGGTATTTGTGCAGCCTGTTTTGCTCCACGCCGAGCTCTATGAGACCGGTGAATTGGTGCATTTCGGCGGCGCAGCTGTATCCGCTCATCCCGAGTTGCCGGGCTTTGACCTGATGCGCGATAGTCTCAGCATCGTGTTCACCATGCTCACCTACACCGGCTATGCGCTGGTCATGGTGGCTTTGATGTCCGTTGCCGAAGGTAGGGGCGCTGAGATCAACGCCCGCACTGGCCTGATCTGGGGTCTTGCTGGGTTCATCACCTTTCACTTTGCGCCGGGTCTGACCCTGGCTCCCGAAGTTCCAGGTGTTGCCGCAGCCGATGTTGCGGATCGTCAGATCTGGTGGACCGCAACCGTGGCCGCAGCTGGCGTTGCCATGTGGTTGATCGCCTTTGGTAGCAACAAGATCAGCTACCTAATTGCTGCCGTGCTGTTGCTGGTGCCGCATCTGATTGGCGCGCCCGAACCCGACAGTTTTTCAGGTCCGGTTCCAACCGAGATCGGTGCCTTGTTCGCCGCCCGCGCCTTTGGCGTTGGTATGGCGGCCTGGGTTCTGGTTGGCAGTTTTGCCGGCTATTTCTGGCAAGCCGAAGGTGAGCGCACCGAGGCCTCAGCCTAGACACAGGTCTAACCCTCCGCCCGGCCCTGCCCGGCGGAGGATCTTCATATTTCAAAGGACGAAACATGTCTCGTCATCTCGTAATTTTTGCTATTGGCCTTGTCTTTGGTGGTGCCGCTGGTTTTGTGATTGCCGCAGGCAATGGAATAACCTTTGAGGGTCATGACCACAGCGATCCCGCACAGCATGGTGGTTCTGAATCTCACGCCGAAATGGACCACAGCGCCCACCATGGTGCCGTGAACCTGCCCGCTGGAGCATATGCACCCGGTTTGGAGATCAAGCTGACCAAAGACCCTATGGCCGGCTGGAACCTGCACGTCTTACCGCAGAACTTCAGCTTCTCACCCGAAAACGCGTCCCTTGCGGATGTCGACGGCGAAGGCCATGCGCATGTCTATATCAATGGCACCAAACTGGGCCGCCTGTATGGCAATTGGCTGCACATCGGCGACCTGCCCAAAGGTGAAGTCGAAGTGAAAGTCTCGCTGAACGCCAACAGCCACAGCATGCTGACGGTTGACGGTGAACCGGTCGAAGCGACCGTTTCGCTGCAAGTCGATTGATCTTTGGCTCGGCACTGCCGGGCCACGCCTTGGAGTAACCCACATGATCGACCTGACCCTGATTGGTATTGGCACCGGCAACCCGCAGCACCTGACGCTGCAGGCCGTTGACGCGCTGAACGCTGTTGAGCTGATCTTGATCCCCAACAAGGGCGTCGGCAAAGATGATTTGGCCGGATTGCGCCGCCAGATTTGCGATCAGGTAATTACCAATACAGATGTCAAAATCGTTGAATTTGACCTGCCCACCCGTGATCCCAAAACACCGGACTACCGCCAGCGAGTGGACGACTGGCATGACGCCATCGCGCGTGTCTGGGCCAACACCATCGCCAACCACCTGCCCACAGGCGGCAAAGTTGGCTTTCTGGTCTGGGGCGATCCCTCGCTATACGACAGCACCATGCGCATCGCCGATCGCCTGCAGCGCCAGCAAGAGATTGCCCTGACGGTGATCCCCGGCATCACCTCGATCCAGGCGCTAACCGCATCACACGCCATTCCAATCAACGAGATTGGCGCACCGTTCACCATCACCACTGGTCGTCAACTGCGCGATCACGGCTGGCCTGACAGTGCCGATACACTGGTGGTGATGCTGGATGGTGAGTGTTCGTTCCAGAGCATCGGCGCCGCAGATGTGCAGATCTGGTGGTCCGCCTATGCAGGGATGCGCGAAGAGATCCTGATCGCTGGCGCGCTAAGCGATGTTGCAAAGCAGATCATCGAGACCCGCGCCAAAGCCCGCGCTGACCACGGCTGGATCATGGATATCTATCTGCTGCGCAGGTGAAACAAGCCGATTTACGTCGAAAGTGCCCTTGCGTTCTTAAAGGCTCTTTGTGCAGCCCGTTTTGCCTTGCGGCTGCGACATGTTCCCGGTACGTTCTCATTCATTGAATGCCAACTAACAGGACGTCAAATGATCAAGGGAAGCTGCCTCTGTGGCAAAGTGAAGTTCGAAATTTCGGGCGAGCCATTTTCATTGAGCTATTGCCATTGCTCCAGATGCCGCAAAGCTGCAGGCGTGTTTTCTGCAGTTCTGATTGGCAAGGCCGATGATCTTCTGATTACAGCCGGACAAGGTGAGATCGCCAAATTCAAACCCGAAACAGACTCTAAATTTGAGCGTTGTTTCTGCAAGGAATGTGGCACCTCACTGGGCGACATGGCTTCGGGTGAGGTATACGTAGTTGCAGCCTCGGCGCTGGATGATGATCCCAAAATCCGGCCAAGTGTCCATATTCACACGACGTCGAAACCGGATTGGTATGACATCATCGATGATCTGGTAAAGTTCGATGGCGATTATGTAGCGCCTGCTTAGACGGTATTTCCCCCGCTGGCATAGTCAAACGGCACCAGCTTGACAGACTGCAAATGACGATTGAAAGTTTGGGCAGCATTTGCCCAAACCGATGCCAGCAGTTTTTTCTAGCTTCGGTTTCCAAAGGACTGACCCGAGTGCGCAGGTTTCTCGGAAAAAATCAATTGATATAATATGCTACCCATGAATTGGTCCAAGACATGATACTTGAAATCCGCCACTACACTTTGAAACCCGGCCAGCGCGAGGCGTTCATCGAATTCTTAGAGCAAAAGAACCGGCCAGCTTTGCGCGAGGCAGGGATGCTGGTCTTTGGCCCACTGCGGGATCTGGAGAACCCTGAAAAGGTTCATTGGATGCGTGCATTCGCGTCCATTGAAGAACGCGACAAAATCAAAGATGGTTTCTACGAAGGACCGGTATGGAACAAGCAGATCGAACCCTTGGTCATGCCAATGATCGATCACTATGAAGCCGAGGTGACTGAGACAACTGCCGGGTTCGAAAATTTTTCAGGCAACTCTGCTCTTTAAGGAATTCATGATGCTTCCCAAGAACCTGTTGTACAGATTAGACCTTGAAATGAAGGGCTTGCCCAAGCGTACTTTACAGAACGCACTGACAGACGCAAAACTAGAAGACGGGGAAATCTTCTGGACCAACACAATCCTATTTGTTCGCCACATAAAAACAGGCGAAATCACTATTCAGGACGACCTCATGGAATTTGAAGACGTCACCTGCACCGTGGCTCGGTTTCTGAATTTCATCGAAAATAGATACTGATTTCACCTATTTCTTCTCACACTCACTTCACAACCCTATTCCCCAGCACGCCGATCCGCTCAATCTCCAGCTCGAACTGATCGCCCGGCTGCAGCCGCTTGCCGATCTCCATCCCACAGCCGGTTCCCACTGCGCCTGATCCAATCACCTCGCCGGGGTATATCGTTTCCGAGGCCGATATATGCGCCAGAATAGCACCGAAATCATGCATCATGTCGCGGCTGTTGCCGCCGCCCCAATGCTCCCCATTGACCCGTGCTTGCATGTCCAGCGCCGCCGGATGCGGCACCTCGTCAGCGGTCAGGATAAAGGGTCCCAGGATGTTACCGGTGTCAAAATCCTTACCCTTAGCCGGGCCCAATTGCCCCGCCATCTCGGCCATCTGCGCATCGCGCGCCGAGATGTCGTTCAGGATGGTATAGCCAAAGATAAATTCCGGAGCCTGCTCGACGCTGATGTCCTTGCCCTGTTTGCCAACAACAATCGCCAGCTCCAGCTCGATATCCAGATGTTCGGAGTAGTCGGGCCAGATCACATCCGTGCCATGACCGATGAACGACATCCGGTTGCCCTTGTAATAGATCGGTTGGCGGTACCACACCTTGGGAATGGTAAAGCCACGACCGGTCATCCGTCCAGCGGCGGCAAAGCTGTTTTCCAAGTGCTCCTTGAACACCAGGCAATCGCGGAACTGCACTGGCAGGATCGGCGGCAGGAATGCGACTTCTTCGACATGCAAACAGGCGGCACCGGGGGCCAGTTCCAGCAGAGCGGCGGCTTGTGCAAGGCCCGCGGCGCCGCTCTGCACCAATGACAGCATGTCAGCAAAGGCACTTGCATCTTGTTCCAGCAATGTGGCGGTCAGCGCCAGATCCAACAGGGTTCCCCGCTCCATCGCGACCACCACACGGGGTTTTCCATCATAGATCACTGTTGCTAATCGCAAGATGTTCCTCCTTGGCCAATTGGGGTAGATCCCCAACCTCGCTTTGAAACTACAGTGAAATTCAAGAAATTCGACTCTTTTCAGCGCGCTAACTGCTGATGCCGATGCAGATGATACCTGTGGCCACAATCACCGCAGACAGCAGTCGGCGGCGTTTGGGGCCTTCGCCGAACCACATCACGCCAATCATGGCGGCAAAGATGACCGAAGTTTCGCGCACTGCCGACACCACTCCCAGCGGCGCCAGTGTATTGGCATAGAGCACCAGACCATATGCCGCCCCCGAGACCAGACCGCCAAAATACCCCAACGCGCAGCTTTGCAGTGACATCTGCCGCAGCCGTTGCCAACGGGTGGCAAAGACAAACAAGGCAACAGCCAGTTCCGAGACATAGAGCCAACCAATATATCCAAGGGTGCTGTGCGACTGCCGCACTCCGATGCCGTCCACCAGTGAATAAGAGGCCACGATCACTGCAACTCCCATGGCGGCAATAACGCCGGTGCGGGACATGCCACCGCGCACGATGCCCTTGGTCAGGATAAGCACCCCTGCCGAGACAATGAACACCCCGGCCCAGGCCAAAGGCGGCAGTGTCTCGCCCACCCAAAACTGCGCACCCAGTGCGATCAGCACGGGCGACAGGCCCCGGGTGATTGGGTAGATCATGCTAAGATCGCCCAAGCGATAGGCCACGTTCAGCAGGAAGTAGTACCCCCAGTGGATCACGGTAGAAGCAATCACGTAAGGCACTGCGCCCCAGCCCGGCAGCGGGAAGATCCAGACCATCGCGATACCAGGGATCACATGCCCCAGCGCAATCAGGCCCAGAGTCGTGCAAAAAGGCCGCGAACAAAACGATAAGGACGGTTGTTGTGGTCACCCGGCAGCGTCCCCAATGGCCGCCACAACGATATCCAACGCAAGGTCCAGATCGTCGCGCGCGATGGTCAGCGGTGGCGACAGGGTCAACACAGACCCCTGCGAGATCTTGAAACTGAGACCCGCCGCCAGCGAGGCATAATAGATCTGCTCAGCACCTGCGGTGTCAGGAGTATTGTTGCTGCGGTTATCGACGATCTCGATTCCGAACATCAAACCACGCCCGCGGATATCGCCAACAATTGGGCAATCTGCCAGCTGGTTGCGCAACCGTTCCAAGGCATAGTGGCCAAGCTCGGCCGCGCGATCCACCAACCCGTCTTCTTCGATGATCTGGATGGTGGTCAGGGCGGCGCGTGCTGTCACCGGGTTTTTCTCGTGGGTGTAGTGGCCGATGGCAAAGTCACCACAGACATCCAGTTCCGGGCGCACGATGCAGGCGGCGATGGGCAGGATGCCACCTCCCAAGGCTTTGCCGACGGTCAGGATATCCGGGACAATCTCATCATGTTCGCAGCAAAACATCTTGCCCGTCTTGCCCAGACCTGTGGGGATTTCATCCAGGATCAGCAGCGCACCGTGGCGATCACAGGCGGCACGCACCTGTTTCCAGAACCCTGGCGGTGGCACCACTGGCACGGCGCGCATGGCCTCGGCGATGACGGCGGATACATCACCTTCGCGTTCCAGCACATAGTCGATCATATTGGCGCAGGCTGTGGCGCTGGCCTCTAAGGTGTTGTGGCCATAGGGACAACGGGTCGGATGGAACGGCGCCACATGTTCAGTGCCCGGCAGCAAGGGACCGGCGATATGGCTGCGAAAAGTTGCCTCGCCACCGACCGAAGCCGCGCCCATCCCGGCGCCGTGAAAAGCATCCCAGAACGAGATGGTTTTGAACCGACCCGTGGCAGCACGGGCGATTTTCAGGGCAACCTCGTTGGCGTCAGATCCGCCGGTGGTGAACAGGCACTTGCTCAAATCTCCGGGGGCGATTTCCGCGAGTTTCTCGGCTAGTTCCACGGCCGGATCGTTGGTAAAACGGCGCGGGGCAAAGGGCAGATCGTCCAGCTGTGCCTTGATCGCCGCCACCAGTTTGGGATGGCCATAGCCGATGTGATGGACCGAGTTGCCGTGAAAATCCATCAGTCGACGGCCATCAAGATCCTCGATCCAGATGCCTTCAGCCTTGGTAATGGTGCTGACACAGGGGCTGGACAGGCTTTGGTGCAAAAACACATCGGCGTCCCGTTTCAGCAGCGGTGCGGACTTGGGACCGATAGATTGCTTCAGCCAGTCACGGCGCGCATCTGAGGTGTTGGATTCACCTTCGGTGTGGACAATCTGGGGCATCAGCATTCCTCAACCGTAAATAAAAAAGGCGGGGCCCATAGTCAGGCCCCGCAGTCAGGGAAGAATTCCGTATCAGGTGGGCCAGGGCAGCGAATAAGTCTTGACGTTGGTGAAGAATTTCATCGCTTCGGTTACGCCCTCTTTGACGCCGTTTCCGCTGTCTTTGATGCCACCAAAGGGAGAAGTTTCAATGCGATAGCCGGGTTGTTCCCAGATGTTGCAGGTCCCCACGTCGAGCCCGTTGATATAAGAAATAGCACGGTTCAGATCGTTGGTGCAGACACCAGATGACAAGCCGAAATCGGTCGAGTTTGAGATCGCCATGACCTCTTCGTCATTGTCTGGCACCCGGACAATCGGAATGATCGGGCCAAAGGTTTCTTCCATCACCAATTCGCTGCCGTGGGGCACGTGATCGACCACGATGGGCGGCAAAAGTGCGCCTTGGCGACCGGGATGATAAAGGATTTTTGCTCCCTCTTTTTCGGCCTGATAGACGCGATTTTCAAACAGCTCGGCCGCCTGTGCATGGATCACACAGCCCAGTTGCGTTTCAGGGTCCTGTGGATCGCCAAATTTGATTTTCTTGGCCTTCTCCAGAACCAAGGGAACAAACTTGTCGGCCACGGATTCCTGAACAAGGATACGTTTGATTGCAGTGCAGCGCTGGCCTGAGTTTCCGGTCGCACCCGCCACAGCAATGGTTGCCGCCTTTTCCAGATCTTCGTCGCTCAGGTCGTTGCAGATGATCAGCGGGTCATTGCCGCCCAGCTCCAGCGCCTGACGCTTGTAACCGGCCTTGTCGGCGATGATTTTGCCCACTGGCACCCCACCGGTAAAGGTGATGATGTCGATGTTATCATTGGTGATCATCTCGTCGCCGATGTCCTTGGGCAGGCCGGTGACAATCTGGAACATTTCAGGCGGAAGTCCGGCGTCATACAGAATGTCGGCCAGCGCAATCGCCGTCAGCGGTGTCAGCTCGGTTGGCTTGCACACCATGCAGTTGTTGGTGGCGATCGACGGTGCGATCTTATGGCTGACCATGTTCAATGGGTGGTTGAACGGGGTGATCGCAGAGATCGCCCGAACCGGCTCCCGCTTGGTATAGATCTTACGATCTTTGCCATTGTGAGTCAGGTCACAGGAGAAAATCTCACCATCGTCGTTCAGCGCCTGATGGGATGCGAACTGATACACATCCTGCGCCCGCTTGGTCTCATACAGGGCGTGCTGGTGGCAGATACCCAGCTCCAGCACCAGCCATTTGGCCAGATACTCGCGCCGCTCACCAATCAACTCACCAGCGCGTTGCAGAATCTGGCTGCGTTCATACCGGGTGAGTTTGGATTTGTAGTTGGCGGCGATTTCAAACGCCCGCGCCGCGTGTTCGGCAGTGCCCGCAGGCACTGTTCCGATCACTTCATCCGTGTAGGGGTATTTCACTTCGATTACGTCATCGGTGAAGACCTTTTCGCCACCGATGCGCATGCCTTCGTGACGGACTTCGATTTTGTCTGTCATGGTTTGATCATCCTTCATATCACAGCGCCGCTGCGGTGGTGGCGTAGAAAAACGCATCAAAGTTGCGCAGATCCGGCTTGTTGCCCAGATCAAGCACCCGGTTGACGATGAAGGGGACAACCTGTTCGGTCAGTCCACCGTGGCTACGCAGGGGTTCGTTCAGCGCCGCCAGATCGTGGCGGTGTTCGGAGGTGCCGATGGTCATGTTCTCGCCTGAGACCAGCACGATGTCGCCAATGCGGTCGGCGGGCAGTTCAAACTCCTCGACCGCGCGTTCGCGGGTCAACACGTGGGTGATGCCGTCAATGGCCTGAAGGCGGGCAATGATGCTGTTGCGGTCTGCGCCTTCGGGCAGATATGCGGTGGCAAAAGAGCCCAACGCGCCGTGATGCACCACGTAAGGATCGGTGATTGGCAGGATCAGCCGCGCGGCGGCCTTTCCCAGCCACTCGTCCAGCAAGTCTTGCACATAGACCACCGCAGGGGAGCCATCACCCAAGTGCTTGGGCTTCATGCCGTGATCGGCCGTCACTACAATCGCGGCACCCATTTCATCTAGTTGTGCCAGGTACTTGTCGAACATTTCATAGAAGGACTTGGCCTCGGCATCATCGGGTGCGTATTTGTGCTGCACATAATCGGTGGTGGTCAAATACATCACATCCGGTTGCCATTCAGCCAGCAGCTTGACCCCGGCGGCAAAGACGAACTCCGACAGATCGGCGGAATAGACCTCGGGCTGCGCCATCCCCAGCCAGGTGCTGGCCGCGTCCTGACCGTGCACTGCAACGGTTGATGTGTCGGATTTCTCGGCCGAAAAACACCGGGCACGGTCATCGTCAAACGACAGGCCCGCGCCAAGCAGTGCGCGCAGCTTATCCTTGGCGGTAACGATGGCGACCTTAGCGCCGGCCTCGTAGAACTTGGAGAACACGGTAGGCGCGCGCAGGAAGCGCACGTCGTTCATCATCACTTCTTCACCGGTTTCCGGCTCGTACAGGAAATTCCCGCAGATGCCGTGGACCGAGGGCGGACGGCCCGTGGCAATCGACAGGTTGTTGGGGTTGGTAAAGGACGGGATCACCGAATGAGCCAGACGATCAGTGCCAGTTTCGCGCATACGAGCCAGTGTTGGCATCAGACCATCAGCGATGGCCTTGTCCAGATACTCGGGCTCGCAGCCATCCAGGCAGATCGCAATTGCACAGACCTTGGGCACGGGATAAATGCGGCCATTGGCTTCGATGGGGGATTGAATAGTCATCGGTCTTCCTTTGTGTCTTCAGGCCGCCAGCTTGGCGCGTTCTATCAATGCTTGGGCCGGTGGGGTGGCGTCGCGCACCCCCAACTCGTCCAGCGTGTTCTTGGCTGCGGCAACCACCTGCCGCATCACATGTTCGTCCATTTGACCAATGCAACCAATGCGGAAACTCTCCACCACAGTCAGCTTGCCCGGGTAAATGATGAAACCCTTAGCCTTCATCATCTCGTAAAAATCTTCAAAGACAAACTTTGGGTCGGCTGGGCAGAAGAAGGTGACGATGATCGGCGATTGCCAGCGGTCTTTGAGCAGGGTTTCAAAGCCCAACTCACGCATACCGGCCACCATCACGTCACGGTTTCGGGTATAGCGCGCTCCACGGCCCTCGACCCCGCCTTCGGCCTCATGCGCCCGCAGCGCCTCTAGAAAAGCGGCGACAACATGGGTTGGCGGTGTGAACCGCCATTGGCCGGTTTTGTTCATCGTCGCCCATTGTGCATGCACGTCCAGGCTCAGCGAGGTGCTGTTGCCTTTGGCGGCCTCCAGCTCGGTTTTGCGGGCGATAATGAAGCCAAATCCGGGGACGCCTTCGATACATTTATTGGCGGACGAGACCATAGCCTCGTAGCGGATCTTTGCCACCTCCAGCGGCAGCGCGCCAAAGGCCGACATGCTGTCGATCAGCAGTTTGCGCCCGGCGGCATAGGTGGCTTGCGAGATTTCCTCGATCGGGTTGAGGATGCCCGAGCTGGTTTCGCAGTGGATTGCCACGACATGGGTGATTGCAGGATCATCTGCCAGAATCTGCGCTACCTCATCGCCGCGTGGTGGCAGATAGTCGCCTTTGTCCAACACAACATGTTCAATGCCCAAGCAAGCCAGTGTCTGCCCCGAACGAAGTCCGTAAGCGCCATTAGCCAGGACCAGAACCTTACCATTGCGAGGCACAAATGTACCCAGCATTGCTTCGACCGAGAAGGTGCCGCTGCCCTGCATCGGCACGCAGTCGAACTCGTCAGCCCCCTGCCCCAGCATATCAAGCAGACGGCGGCGCATCTCGGCGGTCATGGCGCGGAAATCACCGTCCCAGCTGCCCCAGTCGCGCAACATCGCTTGTTTGACAGCATATGAGGTGGTCAGCGGTCCCGGTGTCAGCAAATATGGCTCACCAAGACGGGGGGATTCTAAGGTGTTGTTTCGGCTGGTCATGGTTGTCTCCGAACGCTCTTTTCAAGGCTAGCATTGCGGCATTCTCATCTATATGTAAAATTGCAAATAACGATCAATCTATAAGTTCAGCCTATGAAGGAGAGGACCAGCCCATGCGCCATAGCCAACTCAAGGCATTTCATCATGTCGCACTACTTGGGGGGTTCTCGCGCGCCGCCGAAGCATTGCATCTGACCCAACCGGCAATTTCCGAACAGGTGCGCAAGCTGGAGCAACAGCACGACGTGCTACTGTTCAGCCGGGATCGCAAACGAGTACAGTTGACCGAGGCAGGCGCGCAGTTGTTTTTGCGGACCAAACAGTATTTCGAGGTTGAACAACACATCCGGGACTATTTGTCTGAAACCAGTGCGGCGATTGACGGCACCCTGCGCATCATTGCCGATTCAGCGCATCATGTGACCGACATCCTGCGCGCTTTTCGCCTGCGTTATCCCAATGTCACCGTCAATCTGCGAGTTGGCAACACCGGTGAAATTCTGGAAGAGCTGCGCGCCTATAACGCCGAGATAGGCGTGGCCGGTAGTCCCTCGCCCGGCAAAGACATGGACGCGATGGATCTGGGCGCGACCGAGATCATTGGCTTTGCCAGCAAAGACCTGCTGCCCGCGGAAAAGACCTCGGTGACGCTGCGGGAACTGTCGAAGATGCCGCTGATATTCCGCGAGGTTGGATCAAAGACCCGCGAGAAATTGGTTCAGGAGGCCATGAAGCAACGCATTTCCCTAGCTCCAATCATTGAGGCCGAAGGGCGCGAGGCGGTACGCGAGGTTGTGGCCTCGGGGGCAGGAATTGGCTTTGTCTCACGGGCAGAATTTGGCCATGATGAGCGGTTGGAGCCATTAACCATAGACGGCATCGACATCTCCATGAGTGAATCGCTGGTTCATTTATCGCAGCGCCGCGATGTCAAAGTGATCCGCGCCTTCATGGATTGCGCCAGGACAGTGCAATCGTAAAATCCCCCGCAAAGTGGTGACACATGCGGGGGAGTACTCGTTAGCAACAATCTATGACCTAGCGCGCGCGCCAGGCTTGGGTGCGGCGCAGAATGCCCTTTGACGCAATCAGGTGCAGGATGCGCGCCGCTGCATTGGTGTAAAAAATCATCATTCCCATCGCCGCCGCCGGGGCGATATCGCCGGCGTCGTCCATGTTCAGCACCGCGATTGAAGCCAGTGAGGTTTTGGGTGAGTACAGGAACACCACCGCTGACACCGTGGTCATCGCATTGACGAACAGATAGATTGATATGTCCAGCACGGCTGGCAGACAGACCGGCACAGTGACGCGGCTGAACAGTTTTAGGGTTGGCTGCTTGAGCGAGGCCGAAACCGATTCAAACTCGCGGTCCATCTGTTTTAGCGCGGTGACTGCCGTAAGGTGGGACACGGTGTAGAAGTGGGTCACAGCCGAGATCACCAAAATAGCCATGGTGCCGTAGATCCAGTTCAGCGGGTTCGCCGGGTTGTTGAAGAAAAAGATATAGGCGAGGCCCAGCACCATGCCGGGAATCGCCATCGGCAGCATCGCAATCATCTGGAACAGCGAGCGCCCCAACCGAAAGCCGTTGGATTTCTCCACCAGATAAGCCCCGAAAAAGATCACCGAGGTGCCGATGACAGCCGTGAGAAGGCCCAGTTTGATTGAGTTGTAATACGAGCCCCAGCCGCCTCCGTCCATTTTGTCGAACTGATAATTATTCAGCGACAGGCTGAGGTCATAAGGCCAGAACTTGATCAGAGCGGCAAATTGGCAGACCGCCAGAATACCGATGATGAACAGGCCGACAAGGCTGGAATAGATCAAAAAGATCCGGTCCATTTTGGCGTCTGGGCTGGGTTGAAACGGCACCGATCGCGACGACAGAGTGGCCACCTGTTTGCTTTGCACGTAGCGATCCAGCGCAAAGGCAAAGATCGCCGGGATGATCAGCACCACCGAGACCACTGCGCCCATCTCGAAATTCTGCTGGCCGATCACTTGTTTGTAGATATCCACCGCCAGCATGTTGAACTGGCCGCCGATCACTTTGGGCAGGCCAAAGTCGGTGATCACCAGATTGAACACCACAAATCCAGCTGAAATCAGGCCATAGCGGGCACTGGGAATGGTCACGGTCCAAAAGGTGCGCCAGGGGGAAGCGCGAAGGGAAACTGCAGCCTCGTACAGGCGAGCGTCCGAAATCGCCAGCGCGGTGGAGATGATCAGAAAGGCATGCGGAAAGGTGAAGAACACCGAACCAATGACGATGCCGATTGGACCATAGATGCTGGCGCCAAACAGCAGCTCTTTTAGCATGCCCTGATTGCCGAACAGATAGACCAGCGCAATGCCGGGCAGCAATGAGGGCACCAAGATAGGGGCCATGGCGATCAGGCGGAACATCCCCTTGAAACGCATACAACTGCGGTTCAGCGCATAGGCAAACCAGAACGCCAGCGTGACGGTGATCACGGTGCTGATCACCGCGATGATCAGCGAGTTCTTGATCGAATTGGACAGCGCCGGGGTCGAAAAATAATTGACGAAATTGTCCATTCCAGTGGATTTCACCGGTCGCAACTGCACCCGCCGGAAAGTGTTGCTGTCCATCTCGACCCAATCGCTGGTGTCGTGCAGAGTGGAGCCAACCAGAAAGCGGCCTCCGGGTAGGGCATTGCGGATCTGGTACATCACCGGGCTGCGGAAGCTAAAGTCGGGGAATAGTTTGGCCACCGGCAGACGGCCATCTGATCCGGTACTGAAATCCGCATCCGAATAAGTACCTGTGCTGGTGTTCAGATCCGCCGGGTTTAGGACTGTGCCGTCAAACACCCCCTCCTGATCTGACACTTGCATTTCATAGTTCGACAACTCGAAGTGATAGGTCGAAAAGCTCTTTGACAGCATCGCGTAAAGCGGAAAAGCCAGTGTCACCACCAGATACAGCGCGATCACGACCATGCCGCCGCGCATGACGATGTCGTCGCGGCTCAGCTTGCGCTTGATCACCGGGCCCGGCGGCAGCTGGGTGAGATCCGTGGTTTCACTGCTCATCAGTTTGCCTCCGGCTGAGCAAAAGCCATCAGGCGGTTTTCCGGCAGTTCAACAACCATTGTCCTGCCCTCGCCCAGTTCCAGTCGGCGGACAGCATTGATGGAGAAATCAGCGATCAGCTCTGAGGCCCCGAAGCGGTCGCTCTGCAAATGACAGCGCCAGAACGAGCCGAGGAATTCCATTTCTTGCATCAGCACTTCGATGCAGTTGCTGTTGCCTGCGTCCGGGACATATCCGGCCTGATGCGGGATGATGTCTTCGGGGCGGATGGCAGCTACAACCGAGCTACCCTGGGTAAAGCCGTGACCGTTGCAGGACAATCTTTCGGAGCCCAGCCATAGCTGCCCATCCGGTGCCACGGCGGTGTTGATTTGGTTCATCTCGCCGATGAAGTCCGCCACAAACAGATTGGCCGGTTCGCGGTAGATTTCAGTGGGTGAGCCGACCTGTTCGATCACCCCCTGGTTCATCACCACGATGCGGTCGGCCATGGTCAGGGCCTCTTCCTGATCGTGGGTCACCATCACGGTGGTAACCCCCAGCTTGCGCTGTAGTTCTTTGATTTCGTGGCGCAGATGTACACGTACCTTGGCATCCAGTGCGGATAGCGGCTCATCGAGCAACAAAAGACCAGGTTTGGTGGCAATGGCGCGGGCCAGCGCAATCCGCTGCTGCTGCCCACCCGACAATTGCGCCGGGTATTTACGGCCCTGTTCGGGCAGGCCAACCAGTTCCAATAGTTCGCTGACACGCGCGGTGATCTCGGGCTTGCTGCGGCCAGTGTTTTCCAAGCCAAAGGCGATGTTCTTCTCAATCGTCAGGTTCGGAAACAGCGCATAAGACTGGAACACAATACCAAAATCACGTTCAGAGGGCGGCAGGTTCGACACGTCTATGCCGTCTTGCTGAACCGAGCCTCTGGTCTGCAGATCCAACCCGGCGATGGCGCGCAGCAGGGTGGTTTTTCCGCAGCCTGATGGGCCGAGAAAGCAAATGAATTCGCCTTCGTTGATGTCCAAAGAGATGTCTTTGAGGGCAATAAAATCGCCAAAAGCTTTCCAAAGGTTCGAAATACTCAGGTAGAGATCGCCAGATGCTGTTTGCGTCACGGGGCATGGTCCTTTGGTCTGCTAAGTCGACACGGCTCTACAATCCATGGTCGTGGTGACCAGGCAGTGCCGGGGGATTTTGAAATAGGGGTGCCGAAGGACAGAACTGCCCCCCGGCCTGATCCAAACTATTTAGGGTCGGACTTGCCGTCGTAGCGCGACTGCCACTCGGCCAGGATCGAAGCCCGGTTGTTGGCGGCGAACTCGAAGTCATTGTCGATCATCTTGTCCAGCAGGCCCGCTGGGAAATGCTCGACCGGCTTGGCAACACCGGGATAAGCAACCACGGCGTAACCGGTGTTGTACATCTCGTTGGCACCCAAAGTGACAGTGAAATCGACCAATTTCTGAGCGGCTTCCAGATTGGCTGTACCAGCTACAATCGCTGTGGCTTCCATATCCCAGCCAACACCTTCGCTTGGCACGATGATTTCCAGTGGCGCGCCGGCAGCCTTGGACTTGGCTCCGCGGAAGGCAAAGGAAATACCGATTGGGATCTCACCCGCGGCGGCCAATTTACAAGGCTTGGAACCGGAATGGGTGTAGCGCGCAATGTTGTTGTGTAGCGCGTCCATATACTCCCAGCCTTCTTTGTCGCCAAAAATCTGCAGCCAGCTAGACACGTCCAGGAATCCAGTGCCCGAGGAGTTCGGGTTTGGCATGATCAGATGGCCAGCATATTGGGGATCTGTCAGATCTTGCCAAGACGTTGGTGGTGTCAGGCCAATTTTCTCAGCTTCAACAGTGTTGTAGCAGATCGAGGCCACCCAAGCATCCATTCCAACCCATGCCGGTGGATTGTCGCCGTCCACGAATTTGGCGTCGAGCTTTTCAACACCAGTCGGAGCGTAGGCTTCTAGCATTCCTTCGGCCTTGAGCAGAAGCAGCGATGTTGCGGCCAGTCCCCAAACCACGTCGGCCTGCGGATTGTCCCGCTCGGCCAGCAGTTTGGCGGTGATGATTCCGGTGGAATCACGCACCCAATTGATTGTGATGTCCGGATGGGTCTCGTTGAATGTCGCTGCATAGCGGGCGAGATCTTCAGCCTCGACAGCAGTGTAGACGGTCAGCTCTGTTTCCGCCGCGACTGATGTGGCAAATAATGCGCTCACGACCAGAGATGTGAGAGTTGATACTTTGAGTTTCATTGTAGTCTCCTCTGTTAGTCTTCAAGATTGTTGTGCGGAGTTGTTGATCACTCCTTTGTAAGATTTTTGTGAAGCCGCAATCAGTTTGGCAGGATTTTTCCACAAGAAAAATCGATTAAACCTACAACTTCATTAGCGCGACTTATGATCGAATATTCCATCGCCTCTTCGCTTTCCAAATTCACGGAAGGGACTGTTGCGAGCCCTCATCACGTTTGTCACTGACCGTTCCACCAAATCTCACGGCTTTGCGTTCGGGACAGAACCAGGCCTTTAGCACTTAGAAAATTGAACCTCCGATCGCGTCACCTTAGGATGTCCTTCTGTGTATTTCTATGTTTTCTTGCATAATTGTGCTTTTCTGTCTAGAACCTACACAAATAGAACTCTGATGCAATTTCACCCCACGGCAAGGCGCGCGTATTTGAACACGCCCCAAGCCATCACACTTGAGAACCGCCATGACCGACACCCGTACCGTGCCAAATGGCACCGTGGAATTTACCAGATACCTGGCGGACCAAGCCAGGCTGGTATCGCTTCCTGGATTTCGCAAAGAAATTGAAATAATAGAGAAAAATGACCAAAGCCCGGTCACGGAAATCGACAGAAGTGTTGAAGCGTTCGTTCGAGATATGGTCAGCAAAACCTATCCATCGCACGGAGTTTTGGGCGAGGAATTTCCCTCTCTGAACCTGGATGCGGACGATTTGTGGGTGGTTGATCCAATTGATGGAACCCGCAGTTTTATCACTGGCTGGCCCATTTGGGGCACTCTGCTGGCCAAGCTACACAAAGGGCTTCCCGAGATTGGACTAATCGACATGCCTGCGATTCGGGAGAGATGGCTGGGCATTTGTGGCAAAGGTTGCACTTTTGTGGATCAGAGCGGATTGGAACAGGACTGTCACGTCTCGACCTGCGAAACGCTGGCCAAGGCCCGATTTTACACCACCAACATTCTGTACTTCGAGGCCGAGGACCGGCAAAAAATCGAAGCGCTGTTGCAGGCCACTGCGGTGCCACGCTTTGGCGGGGATTGTTACTCTTACGGATTACTGGCCTCGGGCCATGTGGACCTGGTGGTTGAATCTCAACTGGAGCCCTATGACTATTTTGCCCTGATCCCTGTGGTCGAAAGCGCCGGAGGCATTATCACCGATTGGGCGGGGGACCGGTTGCACCAAGGGTCGGATGGTCGGGTCATTGCTGCCGCTACGCCGCAATTGCATCGCGCGGCGCTGGAGTTATTGCGAGATACCTGACAAAAGAAAAAACATGTGGAAAAACCAAAGACACCAAAGAATTTACCGGCGGCTGGAAGAGTTGCAGAGCGTCACCACCGATGATCTGGTGGAGGAGCTATCAGTTTCACGAGAAACGGTACGCCGGGATCTGCTGGACATGGAGGCGCTGGGACTGTTGCGGCGGGTACATGGCGGCGCGGTCTCGATCGAGGCCCGGTCCGAGCCACCGCTGGATGTGCGATCCAAGCTACACGTCAAGGAAAAGCAGGCGATTGCCCGTGCCGCCTGCGATCTGATCACCGACCACAAGGTGATCTTTTTTGATACCGGCAGCACCACCATATTTTTGGCCCGTCAACTGGCGACCATACATGGGCTGCACGTCATCACTAACTCGCTGGAAGCTGCCAGCCAGTTGCAGAAGGACTATCACGCCAATCGCAGTTCCAGCCGGGTATCCTTGCTGGGCGGCAATATGTCTGTTTTTGATTTTGCGACTTCGGGGCAGCAGACCATTCGTGAGATCTCGCGCGTTCAGGCTGATTTTGCTTTTGCCTCGCCCACGGCGATCGACCACCAGCACGGTGCAGTAAACGCGGTTGAAGAAGAGGCAGAGGTGGCCACCGCAATGCTGGAGAACAGCCGAGAGAATGCGGTATTGGCGGATGCTGCCAAATTTACGGCCAGTGGCAACTACCGCTATTGCCGATTTGAACAGATGGACGCGCTGGTCACAGACACCAAAATTCGCAAACATCCAGATGTTGCGCGGATTATCGGCGAGCGGGTCAAAAGGTTCATCATCGCCGAGTGATCTGATCCAATCGAATTGACGCCCCCTGCCCCCAAGATGAAATCCAAGAGGGCAAGGAGGCTTTGATGTCTAGCCCCGCAGGCGCTGCTCAGTCTTACCATCGAAGAACAGCACATCGGAGTGATCAAAACTCAGGCGAACGGTACAACCCTCGGGAATTGTCTCGTCTCCACGAGTTTCGACAGTGATTCGGCCTCCACCCGGCGCCGTCAAATAGTCATAAGCAACACCGCCCAGACGCTCGCGGATATCGAGCGTGATATCGGATTCGCCTTCTTCGATGTTCAGATGCTGGGGACGCAGGCCGACATAGACGGGACTGCCTTCCCCCGGCAGGGTAACCGGCGCCTCGATCAGAATGTTCCCCAAAGACGGCACCCGCACCTTGCCACCTTCGACGACAGCTTCGATGAAGTTCATGCTAGGTGAGCCGATGAACCCGGCGACGAATTTATTGTCGGGGTCTTTGTACAGATGCATTGGGCTGCCGACCTGCTCTACACGGCCATCACGCAATACCACGATCTTGTCGGCGAGGGTCATCGCCTCGACCTGATCATGGGTCACATAGATCATGGTAGCGCCGATTTCCTTATGCAGGCGGGCGATTTCGATGCGCATGTCGACGCGCAACTCGGCATCCAAATTGGACAGGGGTTCGTCAAACAAGAACACTTCGGGGCCACGCACGATGGCACGTCCAATGGCAACTCGCTGCCGCTGGCCGCCAGACAAAGCTTTGGGCTTGCGGGCCAGATAGTCGTCGAGCTTGAGGATCTTGGAGGCAGCTGCGACCTTTTCCTTCACTTCCGCCTTGGGATGGCCGGTCATCTTCAGACCAAAGCCCATGTTTTCCTCGACCGTCATATGCGGATACAGCGCATAGGTCTGGAAAACCATGGCCACACCGCGTTCAGCGGGGTCGATGGCGGTGACGTCACGGTCGCCGATTGTGATCTGACCTTCGGTGGTTTCTTCTAACCCTGCAACCATGCGCAAGAGCGTGGATTTACCGCAGCCCGATGGGCCAACAAAGACGCAGAATTCGCCGTGTTCGATTTCCAGATCTACGCCATGGATAACTTGTACGTCGCCATATTTCTTAACCACGTTATTCAGTGTCAGTCCCGACATAGATTATGTCCCCGTTCTATTGGTGTCTGTGGCTTGGTCCGGAAAGCGCCAGCTTTGCGCTTCGACCGCGATGTTTTGTGCTGCGGCCTGAACCTGAGGCGCCAGCGCCTCGAGGTCGGCCAGTGATTTTTGGGCTGTCGTTGAGGTGACCGAAAGCCCACCCAACACCCGCCCGCGAGGGGTCAAAATTGGTGCGGCGATGCAGATGATGCCCGGTTCGTGTTCTTCACGGTCCATGCCGAATCCCTTGGTGCGGATGTCGGCCAGATCGGCCCGCAACGCTGCCTCGGTTGTCAGTGTGTATTCGGTGAACCGGTGAAAACTTTGCTGTGAAATAATCCGGGAAACTTCCTCGTCGCCCAGAAAGGCCAGCATCGCCTTGCCAACACCAGTGCAATAAGCCGGGCCAACTTTGCCGGCCTGCGAGTACATCTCGATTGGGTTCAGGGCGTTGCGCTTATCCAGATAGAGCACCTGAGCATGGTCAAGCTGAGCCAGATGCACAGTTTCGCCAGTGGTCTGCGACAACGCATCGATGTAGGACCGCGCTATAGGTGCAAGCGAACTCTGCTGCCAGGCGGCATGTGCCAAACGGACCAACCGAACACCCAAGGCATAGGTCTGGCGATCCGGATCATAGGCCAACATGCCCTGATTGGTGAGTGTCTGAAACAAACGGTACAGCGTCCCCTTGGGATAAGGACTGCCATCCAGGACCTCAGAAAACCGAACAGGACGCTCAAAGCTCGCCACCATATCAAGCACTTCCAGTGCTTTTCCGACGGTACCATCACCTGCTTGCCGTTCTGCCATTCTTGTCTCCTCCGGTAACTTCCGCCCCGTGACCTAGACGAAAGTATTGACAAGTCATAGCGAGTTGCGTTTATATTTTCAATATGTGAAATCAAGTTTCAAATAGTGAAACCGTTCTGGGAGGACATCATGATCTCTACATTCAAAACAACAATTGCGTCGCTTGCTGCGTCGACAATTCTTGCAACATCGGCATTCGCGGGTGAGCTGGTGATCAACACCGACACATCCGATCCAGCCCCCAAAGCGGCATTTGAACAGCTGATTGCTGATTTTGAAGCCGCCAACCCGGACATCACAGTCAAATGGAACCTGTTTGACCACGAGGGCTATAAAACCTCGATCCGCAACTTCCTGACCGCAGATGCGCCTGATCTGGCCAACTGGTATGCTGGCAACCGCATGCTGCCCTACGTCAACGCCGGTCTGTTTGAAGATGTCAGCGATGTCTGGGAAGAAAACGGCTTGAACGAATCACTGGCCTCGGCTGCCGGTTCGATGACCATAGATGGTAAAAAATGGGGTGTGCCATACACTTACTACCAGTGGGGCGTTTACTACCGTAAGGACATCTTTGAAGCCAATGGCATCGAAGTTCCTACCAACTGGGACGAGTTCAAGGCAGCAGGCGCAACTCTGACTGCAGCTGGCGTGACACCGATCACCATCGGCACCAAGTACCTGTGGACTGCTGGCGGCGTATTCGACTACCTTAACCTGCGTACCAACGGTTATGAGTTCCACATGGCTCTGACCAAGGGTGAGGTTGAGTGGACCGATCAGCGCGTTGTTGACACCATGAACAACTGGAAAGAGCTGATCGACGCAGGCTTCTTCCTGGACAACCACACGTCTTATTCGTGGCAGGAAGCTCTGGCACCAATGGTTGCTGGTGATGCGGCCATGTATGTCATGGGTAACTTCGCCGTGGCGCCACTGCGTGAAGCAGGTCTGACAGATGACCAACTGGGCTTTTTCCAGTTCCCAGTCATCAACCCGGACGTACCGCTGGCTGAAGAAGCGCCAACCGATACGCTGCACATCCCGGCAAACGCCAGCAATAAGGAAGACGCCCGGAAGTTCCTGGCATTCCTGGCCTCTGCTGAAGCTCAGACCAAGATCAACGAAACTCTGGGTCAGCTGCCGATCAACAAAGACTCGACTGTGGGTGACGACAAGTTCCTGCAGGCTGGCTACGCCATGCTGTCCTCGACTGATGGTGGCATTGCCCAATTCTTTGACCGCGATGCACCAGCTGAAATGGCCAAAATCGGCATGGAAGGTTTCCAGGAGTTCATGGTCAAGCCTGATCGTTTGGATGCCATTCTGACCCGTCTCGAAAAGACTCGTCTGCGCGTTTACAAGTAAACGCCAGACTATCACAAAACGCGGGGCCTTTGGGCCCTGCGTATCTCGCCAGCGCAGCCGCGTCTTACCTCTCAACAAACTGGATTTGGCCTATGTCAGCGTCTCGCGCATCCCGTTTTAATCAGCGCAGTCTTGCTCCGGTGTTATTCTTGGCACCGGCAATTTTGTTTTTCCTGTTCTATGTTATCTTTCCGATTTTCCAATCAATACAGATCTCGCTGTATGACTGGGACGGGCTGGGTCCGAAGACCTTTGTCGGCATGGATAACTATGTTGAACTGATGGACGACGAGGCCTTCTATACCTCGCTCAAGAACAACGTGATCTGGCTGGTGCTGTACATGCTGGCGATCCCCGCCGGATTGTTCATCGCATTGTTCCTGAACCAGACGGTGTTTGGCATGCGGCTGTATAAGTCGCTGTTCTTCTTTCCCTTTGTGATCAGCCAAGTGGTGGTCGGCCTGGTGTTCACTTGGTTCTATGACCCCTCTTACGGATTATTGAATGTGATCCTTGGCTGGTTTGGCATGGGGCCGATTGCGATCCTGGGGGATGAGACCTGGGTGACCTATGGCATTATCTTTGCTGGCCTGTGGCCGCAGACCGCCTATTGCATGATCCTGTATATCACCGGGTTGAATGCTGTGGATCCCGAACAGATCGAGGCCGGACGGCTTGACAATGCCAAAGGCTGGAACATGCTGTGGTACATCATCCTACCGCAACTGAAGCCCGCCACCTTCATTGCCATTGTGGTCACCGTCATCGGCGCGTTGCGCAGCTTTGATCTGGTGTCGATCATGACCGCAGGTGGTCCTTGGGGCAGCTCGCGCGTGCTGGCCTACTATATGTACGAAAAGGCCTTCTCTGAATACGGCTTCCGTATGGGATATGGCGCTGCAATCGCCGTTGTCCTGCTTCTGATCATGATGATCTACATCACCTTCTTCCTTATGAAAATGTACCGCGACGAAAGGGGCCAGTGATCCATGTTTCCAACACCTATTGAACGCCGCTCCGCTGCCCTGCAACGGATGTATAAGACCGCCCTACCCTTTGCGATGATCTTGTGGCTTCTGCCGTTGATCGCAGTGGCGCTGACCTCGATCCGGTCCGCTGGTGACATCACAGCCGGTAACTACTGGGGCTGGCCCACATCGTTTAACCTGATCCAGAACTACTCGGACATCTTCACCAATACGCCACTTGGCAGTTACATGTGGAACTCGGTTCGAGTGACAATCCCGACGGTGATCGGCACGCTGGCACTGTCGTGCATGTCTGGCTTTGCGCTGGCGGTGTACAAGTTCAAAGGCAACATGCTGGTGTTTTTCATGTTCGTTGCGGGCAACTTTGTGCCGTTTCAGATCCTGATGGTGCCAGTGCGGGATCTGACCCTGCAGATGGGGTTGTACAATTCGGTCACCGGGCTGGCGCTGTTCCACATCGCCTTTCAGACCGGGTTCTGCACCTTGTTCATGCGCAATTTCATCCGCTCGCTACCAGTGGAATTGATCGAGGCGGCGCGGGTTGAGGGCGTCAAGGAATGGCGGATCTTCTGGTTCATCATCCTGCCACTGATGCGCCCGGCGATTGCCGCGCTGGCGGTACTGGTGTTCACCTTCATCTGGAACGATTACTTCTGGGCCACCGTGCTGACCCAAGGCGCTGAAAGTCAGCCAGTCACTGCCGGTCTGTATTCACTGAACGGTCAGTGGGTTGCCGCCTGGCATCTGGTTTCGGCAGGATCCATTGTGGCCGCACTGCCGCCAGTTGCGATCTTCTTTTTGCTGCAAAAACACTTCATCGCGGGTTTGACCCTAGGTGCTGTGAAGTAATCTGCCACAGGCGGACAGACGTATAGGAAAGCCAATGGCTATCAAGATTGCCTTTATCGGCGCAGGTTCGACCATCTTCATGAAGAACATCATCGGAGATGTTCTTCATTACCCTGCCCTAAGCGATGCCAATATCGCTCTGATGGACATCGACAGCACCCGGTTGGAAGAATCCGAACTGGTGGCAAACAAGATGGTCGCGTCAATGGGGGTGGAGGCACAGGTTTCCACATACACTGATCAGCGCGCGGCGCTGGACGGTGCGGACTTTGTTGTCGTGGCGTTCCAGATCGGCGGCTACAAACCCTGCACAGCCACCGATTTCGACATCCCCAAAAGCTATGGCTTAGATCAGACCATTGCTGACACGCTGGGCATAGGCGGCATCATGCGGGGCCTGCGCACCGTGCCGCATCTGTGGTCCGTCTGCGAAGACATGCTGGAGCTGTGCCCCGAGGCAACGCTGCTGCAATACGTCAACCCAATGGCGATCAACATCTGGGCGATTGGCGCGAAATATCCTCAGATCAAACAGGTGGGCCTGTGCCACTCGGTTCAAGGCACTGCCGAAGAACTGGCGCGGGATCTGGATGTTGCTGTCAGCGATCTGAAATATCGGGCGGCTGGCATCAACCACATGGCGTTCTTTCTGGAATTTGAGGAACGCCTGAAGGATGGAACCTGCCGCGATCTCTACCCTGCTCTGAAAGCTGGGTATGAAGAAGGCCGCTATCCCACCGCGACCGGTGCCAACGAACGCTGCCCGAACATTGTGCGCTACGAAGTATTGAAGCACTTTGGGCTGTTCGTCACGGAATCCTCAGAGCACTTCGCGGAATATGTGCCGTGGTTCATCAAATCGCACCGCCCCGATCTGATCGAACAATTCAGGATCCCGCTGGATGAATACCCGTTGCGTTGCGAAGAGCAGATCGCCGATTGGGCTACACAGGCCGAGGCGCTGCGCAAAGCGCCGACGATTGAAGTGCCCAAGAGCCACGAATATGCGGCGACCATCATGAACTCGATCACCACAGGTGCGCCTGCTGTAATCTATGGCAATGTTCCAAACAGCGGTCAGATTGCTCAACTGCCGATGGGTGCAGCAGTTGAAGTGCCCTGTCTGGTCGACGGCAGCGGCATTCAGCCAACTGTTGTCAACGACATCCCACCGCAGCTGATTGCAATGATGCGGACCAATATCAATGTGCAGGAATTGACGGTGCAGGCGCTGATGGCAGAGAACCGCGAGTATATCTATCACGCTGCCATGATGGACCCACGCACCGCCGCCGAGCTGGATCTGCGCCAGATCCGTAAGTTGGTGGACGACTTGCTGGTGGCCCATGGCGACTGGATGCCGGACTGGATTAACAACGGTTCTGCGGCATGACCCATTCGCGACGCAAGGCAACCAAGTATGATGACCAGAATAATGCGTGTTCCCGCATGATTTTGGGCAAACTCTACGCTTTACCAAGGCCTGAATGAAATCATACTTTATTGCCTATCTGCGTCGCGGACTTAAAAAATTATTTTGGTGGGCGTCCCCACCCCTTCTAACGAAAGACCTCTCAATGAGCAAAACAGCCACATTTCATGACCTTGCAGGCGCCTCAGTCTTCATTACGGGTGGCGGCTCGGGTATCGGTGCCTCGCTGACCGAAGGCTTCTTGCGCCAAGGCGCTAAGGTCGCGTTTGTTGGCAGATCAGACGCCTCGGAATTTGTGGACCATATGGAGCAGGAAACCGGCCAGAGACCTTTGTTCATTCAATGTGACATCACCGACACCACCGCGTTGCAGGCAGCCGTCACCCAGAGTGCAAGCGCCCACGGCACCATTGAGATTTTGGTCAACAATGCAGCCAACGACCAACGCCATAACACATTGGATGTCACCGAAGAGTTCTGGGACTGGATGCAGGCAATCAACCTCAAGGCCTATTTCTTTGCCTGTCAGGCCGTGTTGCCCGGCATGAAAAGCGCAGGACGTGGGGCAATCATCAACTTCTCCTCCATCAGCTATATGATGGGTGGTGCAGGCTATCCCGCTTATGTCGCGGCTAATGCTGGCATCACCGGCATGACGCGTGGGTTAGCCCGCGAATTTGGCCCCGATGGCATTCGCGTGAATGCACTGGCCCCGGGCTGGGTGTTGACCGAAAAACAACTGGACAAATGGGCCACTCCCGAAGCCCTGGCCGCCCATCTGGAGCGTCAGTGCCTGAAGGATCATCTGGAGCCGCAGGATGTCGTAGACGCCACTTTGTTTCTGGCATCTAAAACCAGCCGAATGATGACGGGCCAAACCATGGCTGTGGATGGCGGTGTGGTGGTATCGGGCTGATGACCAAGGAAGTAGAGAACTTAAGCTGGATCGCCGCTGATTGGGGCACCTCGCATCTGCGGCTTTGGCTGATGGACGATCAGAACAAGGTTCTGCAACACATTGGGTCGGATCGGGGAATGTCGACCCTGCAATCTGATCAATACGAGGCGACACTACTGGACCTGATCGGCGATGCGCTGCCTGCACAAGGGACACTCCCTGTAGTGTGTTGCGGCATGGCCGGGTCGCGCCAAGGCTGGGTCGAGGCCCCCTATACCCAAGTACCTTGTGCCCCGCCAACAATCGACGACGCGACACAGGTTCAGACCAAGGATCAACGCTTGAACGTGTTCATCCTGCCGGGCATCAAGCAATTGCCAGCGGCAGATGTCATGCGTGGAGAAGAGACCCAGATTGCCGGGTTCCTGGCTGGATCTCCGGATTTCGACGGAGTGATCTGCCTGCCGGGCACTCATTGCAAATGGGTCCACATCAGCGCCGGAGAGGTTGTTAGTTTCCGAACCTTCATGACTGGAGAGCTGTTTGCACTGATCTGCAACAGCTCGGTCCTGCGCCATTCGGTAGGTGAGGATGGCTGGGATGCCGAAGCCTTTGAGGCGGCTGTCTCGGATGCGATCTCGCGGCCCTCGGCTGTGTCAGGCAACCTGTTTTCCATCCGAGCGGAATCGCTACTGTGTGATCTGGACAGCACCGCAGCACGCTCGCGGATTTCCGGGTTGTTGATCGGCATCGAACTGGCCGCCGCCCGGCCTTATTGGCTGGGTCAAGACGTGGTAATTGTTGGCGAAAGCGGCATCGCCTCGGCTTATGGCAGTGCGCTGGTGCAACAAGGTGCAATGGCCCGCAATGTGACCGCAGAAGATATGACCTTGAAAGGCCTGAGCGCCGCCTATGACAAATTGGTAGAAATGACCCCATGACACGTGAAATCATCGCCATCCTGCGTGGCATTAAATCCGATGAAGCCTGCGCCGTAACCGATGCTCTGTTCGCGGCAGGCATCACCAAGATCGAAGTGCCGCTGAACTCTCCCCAGCCGTTTGATACCATCGCGGCCATGGTCAAACATGCAGGCGACGCGGCGACCATTGGTGCAGGCACGGTGCTGGATACGGCTTCCGTTACGCGACTGGCTGATATTGGCGCCGCAATGGTGGTCTCCCCTGATTGCTGCGCCGAAGTGATCGCCGCGACCAAGGCCGCCGGAATGCTGTCTTATCCCGGTGTGCTGACCCCAACCGAGGCCTTTGCGGCATTGCGCGCCGGGGCTGATGGGTTGAAGTTCTTCCCGGCCTTCAAACTGGGCATCGACGGTTTTTCTGCGCTGAAGGCCGTGCTGCCACAGGATGTGAAAACCTATGCTGTTGGTGGCGCTGGCCCCCATAATTTTGCCGAATGGCAGGCCGCAGGGATCACTGGATTTGGCATTGGAACCGGCATCTACAAGCCCGGCTTCACGGTTCAGGACGTCGCCACACGCGCGGCAGAGATTGTTGCGGCTTATGATGAGGTGGGCCAATGACTAAAGCTCAGGTTTTTAGCGAAACAGCCTGTGTACTGGGGGAAGGCCCTATGTGGCACCCCGAACGCAAGCAATTGTTCTGGTTCGACATACTGTCTAAGCAACTGTTGACTGTTGAAAGTGGTGACCAGCGGCACTGGCAATTCGACGAATGTGTCTCAGCGGCTGGATGGGTAGATACGGATACTCTGCTGATGGCCAGCGAAAGCGGGTTGTATCGGTTTAGTATTGCATCTGGTGCGCGTGAGTTGGTTGTACCGTTGGAGGCTGACAACCCGGTGACACGATCTAACGACGGCCGCGCCGATCCGTGGGGTGGTTTCTGGATTGGCACCATGGGGTTCAACGCGGAACCCGGTGCGGGCGCAATCTATCGCTTCTATCGCGGTGAGTTGCGGCAGCTTGTTGGCGACGTCAGCATCAGCAACGCAATCTGTTTCGCGCCAGACCGCTCGTGCGCCTATTACACCGACACCGCAGATGGCCGTATCATGCGCCAGCCATTGAACGCCGACGATGGATGGCCCGTGGGTGACCCTGAGGTTTATCTGGATTTCTCTGGCGAAGATTTTGGCCCAGATGGGGCAGTTGTCGATGCCGAGAGTTGTTTCTGGAATGCTCAATGGGGCACTGGACGGCTTGCACGCTATTCGGCATCGGGTGCGTTGCTGGCCACCTGGGATCTGCCGCCGTCGCAAACCACCTGCCCAGCTTTTGGTGGACCTGACCTGACCACGGTCTATGTCACATCAGCAGCGGACAACAGCACCGACCCGCAAGCCGGTCAAACCTTTAGCCTTGCCACCGGGATCACCGGACAACGCGAACACCAAGTCATACTCTGAGGCCCAAAAATGCAACGCACCCTTGGCACCTGCTATTACCCGGAACACTGGTCATCAGACATCTGGGCCGATGACGCACGTCGTATGGCCGAGGCTGGACTGACATGGGTCCGGATCGGCGAATTTTCCTGGTCTCGGATTGAACCAACCCCGGGTGATCTGCAGTGGGATTGGCTGGATCAGGCGATCGAGGTTCTGGGACAGGCCGGGTTGAAGGTTGTTCTGGGCACGCCAACCGCCACGCCGCCAAAATGGGTATTGGATAAGCACCCAGACATGCTGGCGGTGGACGACCAAGGGCGCCCGCGCAAGTTTGGCTCGCGCAGGCACTACTGTTTCAGTCACCAAGGGTATCTGGACGAATGCCGCCGGATTGTTGAACTGGTCGCCAAACGTTACGGCAAGAACCCGCATGTGGCAGCCTGGCAAACAGACAATGAATATGGCTGTCACGACACCACCATTTCCTATTCCGATGCGGCGCGTCTGGGATTTAGGGGATGGCTGCGGGATCAGTTTAGTGGCGAAGGTCAGAACGATGGAATTGGCGCGCTGAATGCGGCCTGGGGCAATGTGTTCTGGTCGATGGAATACAGTGATTTCGACGACATTGACCTGCCCAACCTGACCGTGACCGAGCCGAACCCATCACATGTGTTGGCGTTCCGCCGTTACTCCTCGGATCAGGTGGTGGCGTTCAACCGGGCACAGGTGGATATCATCCGTGCGCATTCGGAAGCACCGATTTCGCATAATTATATGGGGCGGATCATTGATTTCGACCATTACAAGGTTGGCGCGGATCTGGAGATTGCCACCTGGGACAGCTATCCGTTGGGCTTCCTAGAGGACCGCGTCGGTGCCAGTGTCGAGGTGCAGCGCAAATATGCCAATCAGGGTCATCCGGACTTTCAGGCCTTTCACCACGACCTGTACCGCGCCGTTGGCCGCGGTCGCTGGTGGGTGATGGAGCAACAGCCGGGCCCTGTGAACTGGGCGCCTTACAATCCATCCCCCCTGCCCGGCATGGTCCGGTTGTGGAGCTGGGAAGCCTTTGCCCATGGCGCCGAAGCGGTGTGTTACTTCCGCTGGCGTCAGGCGCCGTTTGCGCAAGAGCAGATGCACGCCGGTATGCTGCGCCCCGACAGCGCCGATGCACCGGCGATTGTCGAGGCGCGTCAGGTTGCTGCTGAGATGAAGCAGGCCCCGGATGTGCAGCCCGCGCAGGCCCCGGTGGCGCTGGTGTTTGACTATGATGCTGACTGGGCCTGGAATGTACAACCTCAGGGCGCTGGCCTGACCTATTTTGCTCTGGTGTTCGACCACTACCGCGCACTGCGTCGTGCGGGTCTGTCGGTGGATATTGTCTCTCCTGACACGCGGGATTTCGACGGCTATGCCTTGGTACTAGCCCCCGGCATGATGCATATGCCCGACGATCTGAAACAGACGTTGGCTGAGTGTTCGGCGCAAGTTCTGGTGGGGCCGCGCACGGGCGCGCGCGATGCCAATATGGCAATTCCTGTGCCACTGCCACCAGCCTTTCCCGGCTTGGATGTCACCGTTTCGCGGGTGGAAACCCTGCGTCCTGACATGCCAGTCACACTGGCAAATGTTGGGTCTGTTACTGGGTATTTGGAAGAGCTGGAAGGCACCGCAAACGTTGTGGTTCAGACCGCTGCCGGGGCGGCAGTGGCCATGCAAACCGGTACTGTGACCTATATGGGCGGCTGGGGCGATGATACGGCGCTTGATGCGCTGATCGGCAATCTATGCGCCAAGGCAGGGCTACAGGTCATGGCCCTGCAAGATGGAGTTCGTGTCCGCGACACCGCGACCGAGCGGTTCTGGTTCAACTACACTGCCGAGACCGTTGAAACCGATGCGGGCCCCTTGCCACCAGCTGGTGTGCTGCGTGTCGAACTGGACTAATCGGATCTATTGCCCGACGTAAACGCCGGGCAATTTCGTTTGGACTGTGGAACTAGGTTAACCCAGCACCTCGGCCACCGCTTCTTTGGCGACGGCAACCACCTGATCCACTTCATCTGGCGTGATGCACAGTGGCGGCGCGAAGCCGATGATGTCTCCTTGTGGCATGGCGCGGGCTATGACGTCGCGGTGTGCCATTGCAGCAGAAATTGCGTAACCAACCTTTTTGCTCGGATCAAAGAGGTTCAACGGCGTGCCTGCCTCTGCAAATTCCACCGCACACATCAGCCCCTCGCCGCGAACTTGCGCGACGTTGGGGTGATCCCCGAAGGCCTCGGTCAATTGTTGCAGCATGTAGGTGCCAGTGCTGCCGGAATTTTCGACCAGCCCCATTTCATCGATCAGCTTCAGGTTGGCAACACCCGCTGCTGCACCGATGGGATGCGCCGAATAGGTCCAGCCGTGGCCAATGGCACCATTCTCGTCCGTGCCGCGCTCCAGCACTTTCCACATCTTGTCTGAGATGATCGAACCCGACAGCGGCGCATAGGCCGAGGTCAGGCCTTTGGCGATGGTGATGATATCCGGCTTGATGTCGTAATGGGCCGACCCGAACATGGTTCCTAGACGGCCAAATCCGGTGACCACCTCATCTGCGATCAGCAAGATGTCGTATTTGGTGAGCACAGCCTGAATGGCCGCCCAATATCCAGCGGGGGGCGGTACGATACCGCCAGTGCCCAGAACTGGCTCACCAATGAAAGCGGCGATGGTGTCGGGACCCTCAGTCAGGATCATCTCTTCGAGCTTGGCGGCGCAATCGGCTGAAAACTCTTCCTCTGACATGCCTTCGGTGGCACCACGCAGGTAATATGGGGACTCGGTGTGGATGACCTGCGACAGCGGTAGATCGAACTTGTTGTGGAACAGTTCCAGCCCGGTCAGCGAGCCGGTCATCAGGCCCGATCCGTGATAACCGCGCCAGCGCGAGATGATCTTTTTCTTCTGCGGGCGGCCCAGGATATTGTTGTAATACCAGACCAATTTGATGTTGGTCTCGTTTGCGTCCGAACCACTTTGACCAAAATAGACCTTGGACATGTTGTCTGGTGCGCGGTCCAGGATCATCTTGGACAGGGTGATCGAGGCCTCGGTGCCGTGACCGACATATGAGTGATAATAAGCCAGTTCATGCGCCTGTTTGGAAATCGCCTCGGCAATTTCCGTACGGCCATATCCGACGTTGACGCAGTACAGACCGGCAAAGGCATCTAGCATCTTGCGACCGTCGCGGTCCACGATGTGGACCCCCTCGCCCGTCGTGATCACCCGCGTTGGTGTGTCGCCACGTGCGTGCTGGGCCAGATGGGTTGAAGGATGGAAAAAGTTCTCGCGATCCCATTGCGCGAGTTTATCGTTGGTCAACATTGGATGTCTTTCTATTTGGTGTTTTCTTGCGCCAGAACCGCCAGGCAATCGCCCAGCTGAACCAGCCCGAGGGTGTGGCGAACCGCCAGTAGCCCATCCATTTTTGCGCGGATTTCCTGCGGCGGATGTCCAGTGCGGCGCAGCTCCCAGATTTTGGCCAGAACCGCGCCCTTTTTGATTGGATCACCCAAACTGATGGTGAATTCCACCACGCCGCGTGTTTCGGCAAAGTGGAAACAATCGCTATCCGTCTGAGACAAGTGCCGCGTTGGCGCCACTTCGAGTTCACCCGACATGATACCGGCATGGATCAAGAGATTGCGCACACCTTTGCGGGCAATTTCAACGCTTTCCACACAAGAGGTGCCGCCGCCGCCCAGCTCAGTTGTGACAAAGGTCTTGCCCATATTCTCGGCGGCCTCGTCGTACATCCCGGCCGCGTCGATTTCGAGCATCTGCATCGAGAACGGAGCATTAAAGGCATCGCGCGCAGCACAGCAGCGGGCCTCTTGCTCTTTGTCGTGCAGCAGATGTGATGCCGCGTAGGGCAGGAAATCGAGAGTTTTGCCGCCGGAATGGAAATCGAGCACGATATCCGCCATCGGCAGCAGGTAGCGCTGGAAGTAATCGGCGATTTTATCGGTGACACTGCCATCGGGCCGACCGGGAAAGGCGCGGTTCAGGTTGCCGCCATCAATCGGCGAGGTCCGCGACCCGGCGATAAAGGCGGGCATGTTCATGAAGGGAATGATGATCACACGGCCAGTGATGTCAGCAGCCTGAATGTTGGCGGCCAATTCAACCAATGCCAGCGGGCCTTCGTATTCATCGCCGTGATTGGCACCGGTCATCAGCGCGGTTGGTCCCTCGCCGTTTTTGGCCACAGTGATTGGGATCATCACGGATCCCCAAGCACTGTCATCGCGGCTGTAGGGCAACCGCAGGTAGCCGTGATGAACACCCTCGGCGTCTAGATCAATGGTCGGGGTGACAGAAGATTCACGCATGATTTATCCCTTCACCACCAACCCACGCGGGGTATTACAGAGGTTTTCGGCACCACTTTCGGTGATCAGAACCGGTTCGGTAATTTCAATGCCACCGTCATCCAGCCAAAGGGCGGGCATGAAATGGAAGGTCATACCGGGCTGCAGCACCGTCATGTCATCGCGGCGCAGCGAGAAGGTGTGCTCGCCCCAGTCGGGCGGGTAAGACAGGCCAATGGGATAGCCGCAGCGGCTGTCTTTTTCAAAGCCCAGACGGTTCAGCGTGGCATTAAAAGCATTGGCTATGTCTTGCGCATAGTTGCCGGGTTTGGCCTGTTCCATGCCAGCAGCGACGGCTTCGAGCACGGCGTCTTCAGCCCGGCGGTATGTCGCGGGTGGTTCGCCGAAGAACAGCGTGCGCGATTGTGGCGCGTGATAGCGGCGATAGACGCCGGCGATTTCAAAGAACGTCGCCTCACCTTTTTTCAAAGGACTGTCGTCCCAGGTCAGATGTGGCGCGGTGGCATCTTCGCCCGAGGGTGCCAGCGGCACGATCGAGGGGTAATCGCCCCAGTGCCCATCGGCACCAGTGATGCCTGCGTGATAGATAGCGGCAACCAGCTCGTTCTTCTTCATGCCGGGCTCGGCACGTTCCAGAATGATGGCGTGCATGTGCTCCACGATGCGGGCGGCGCGGCGCATATAGGTGATCTCGGTCTTGCTTTTGACCGCCCGCTGCCAGTTGACCAGAACGTTGGCGTCCACCCACTTTGCATCCGGAAGGTTTTGAACCAGGGACATGTAAGCGGCTGCAGTGAAATAGTAATTGTCCATTTCCAGACCGATGCGTGCGCCCTGCCAACCCTTGGCGCTGATCAGCTGAGCCAGATCCTGCATCGGGTGTTTGTCGGGGTTTTGGACATAGTCATCTTGGTACCCGTGGATGTCATCCGCATCCATGAACACCGTGCGCTTGGCCCCCAGTGCGTCCATTGCGCGCCCCCACCACAGCGGCGCACCTGAGGGGCCGATTAACACAGCCTGATGTACATAGAACGACCAGCCTTCGTATCCCGTCAACCATGCCATATTGGCCGGGTCGGTCACCGCCAGCACATCAATCCCTGCCTGTTCCATCGCGACCCGCACCTTGGCAATCCGGGTGTCGTATTCCTCGATTGGGAACGGCAAGTGTGATGTGTCCATATAAAGGTCTCCGATGATTGGGTGGTTTGAATGGATTTTGTCCTTGCCGTATAGTAGCCAACGGCAACGCAGAAATTACGCGAATATTTCAACTTCGCGCATCTATACTGCGTGAACTTTAATGGGATGGGAAAAATGGGCGATCTTGATACGTTAGACAGGAAGATCCTGCATGAGGTTCAGCTGAACAATCAGCTGACCTCGGCGCAACTGTCAGAGAAGATCGGATTGTCGCCGACCTCGACCCAGCGGCGGCTGAACCGGTTGCGCAAGGACAAGGTGATCGAGGGTGATGTTTCGATTGTGTCGAGCGAGGCAGTCGGGCGACCGATGACCATGATGGTTGCGGTGCAGTTAGAGCGGGAACGTTCCGATATCATTGACCATTTCAAGAAGTCCGTGCGCAACGAGCCCACCGTGATGAGCGCCTATTATGTGACCGGAGATACTGATTTTATTCTGATTGTCGGGGTGCGGGATATGAAGGAATACGAGGGGTTCACCCGCAGCTTTTTGTACGACAATCCGGACATCAAGGGGTTTAAAACCACGGTGGTGATGGACCGGATCAAGGCGTCGTTTTATGTACCACCGTGGGAGTAGTTTTTAGTAACTGTGACGGCAGGCCTATAGAAGGTCTGCCGTAGTTAAAATCACCCGGTTGGCGCATCCGACCGCATCAAGCCCTTGGATTTGAGGTCGACCCACAAGGCAGTCGGGATATCACTATGCGCAGCAGCTAGGTTCGACTGCATTTCTGCAACGCCCTGCCCGCCGGGAATAACCGTTAGCACCGATGGATGATGCAGTGGGAACTGGAACGCGGCGTCTACCAGCCGAACACCGTGGTGCTGGCACAGCGACTGGATCTCGCCCACTTTGTCGAAGATATTTTGCGGCGCTGGGTCGTAGTTATAAAACGCTCCCGGTTTTGGCCCGGTGGCCAGAATGCCCGAGTTATAGGCCCCGCCCAGAATGATCCCCAGCCCGCGCTTTTCACACAGCGGAAGGAAGCTTTCCAGCGCCTCTTGTTCCAGCAATGTGTAGCGCCCCGCCAGCAGGAACAGGTCAAAATCGCCGCGCTCGGCCAGGGTCTGGCAGGGTTGCCATTCGTTGACCCCAACGCCAAAAGCCTTGATCACACCTTGATCACGCAGTTCGACCAGCGCCTGGTGCCCACCGCCCATGAGTTCGTCGAACTTGGCATCCAAAACCTGCTGGCTACCGTGGTTGGCCAGATCGATGTCATGGGCAAACAACATTTCGACGCGGTCAACACCCAGACGTTCCAGCGAAAACTCAAACGAGCGCATGACGCCGTCGTAAGAGTAATCATAGATCTCGCGTCGGTTGGGAACGTCGAACCATTTGCCCTGACCGTCGCGCTCGGCAGGCGGGACGGGCTGCAACAGGCGGCCAACTTTGGTCGACAACACGTATTCGTCGCGGGGCTTATCGCGCAGGAAGCGATTAAGCCGGGTTTCAGACAGCCCAAACCCATAGAGTGGAGCGGTGTCGTAATAGCGCACGCCGCTGTCCCAGGCCAAAGTCAGAATGTCATGGGCGTCTTCGTCGCTGATGGCGCGGTAAAGGTTGCCCAGCGGCGCGGTGCCAAATCCCAGCTCGGTCAGGGTCAGTCCGCCGTTGCCCAGGCGGTCCCAGTGGCGTGTTTTCAAAGTCATATCGGTCCCCTGCAAGTCCTCAATTATTGCGCCTCTAGCAGCGCCTCTATCTCGTCCCGAGCAGGCATTGATGGCGCCGTGCCTGGGCGGGTCACCGAAAGTCCCGCCGTGGCGCAGCCAAAGCGCACTGCCTCAACTGGGGTCATGCCACGCACCAGTGCGGCTGCAAACCCACCGTTAAAGGCATCGCCGGCGCCTGTTGTCTCGACCACTGGCCCGGCGTTAAAGGCTGGCACATGCACCGACTGGTTTGCATCGTGATACAACACGCCGTTTTCACCCAGAGTGATCACTGCCGCACCGACACCCCGTGCCAGCAAGACATCCGCGGCCTGACGAGCCTGATCGATTGACGTGACAGACACGCCGGTGATCGCCTCGACCTCGGTTTCGTTCGGGGTCAGAAAATCACACAGTTCCAGCATGCCGTCGGGCATTTCAGCGGCAGGCGCCGGGTTAAGGATGGTTTTGACACCAGCTTCGCGCGCCAAAGTCAGGCCGCGCTTCGCAGCCGCCATTGGCTGTTCGAACTGGGTGACAAAAACGGCCGCGTTCTGGATCAGCTCTGCCTGTGCGTCGATATCTGCAACCGAGATGTTACCCGCCACACCGGGGCACACAATGATAGCGTTGTCGCCCGAAGATTCCTCGACAAAGATATAGGCCGCACCGGTGTAGCTGTCGCCATGTTGACTGACCTGTGGCGTGACACCGGCCTTGGCCCAGGTTGCCAGCGCCATATCGGCAAAGGGATCACGGCCCAATCGCGAGATGAAGTGCACATCGCCGCCAGCCATGGCGGCCGCCACAGCCTGATTTGACCCCTTGCCGCCCGGCCCAAGCGCAAAGCTGTTGCCCATGATGGTTTCACCCATGCGGGGCGCGCGGTCGGCGCGATAGCTGGTATCAGCGACAAAGACGCCCAGAATTACGATTTCACCGGTCATGTCAGCTCCTTAAGTTTCAGGCGGGATAACGCCTTTGCGCAGCATGAAACAGCCATAAAAGCGCCGGTCACCGGTTTGCACAACCGCAAAAGCTTCGCGGGCAAGATCGTAGAACGCAAAGCGTTCGATGCTGACCATTGGACGTGGGGTACCTTCGGCGGCATTGATGGCCTGCTGCACTTCGGCCTGAACTGGTGGCACTTCGTCTGGCGCGTCAACCACCTCCATACGGCCGGCGAAGTCATCAACAAAGGTGTCCAGCGGTAACACAGAAAGAACAGCATCGACGGCTTCAGCGCTGGTCAGATTATCCATCCGCAGCACCTCGCCCATCACCGTTTCAGCGGCGATGGAGTGGGACGGGAAATTGGTGTCGGCAATGATCAGTGTGTCGCCGTGCCCCATCGAGCGCAGCGCGTACAGCACATCAGCATTCAGCCTAGGATCTATTCCTTTGAGCATGTCTTTCTCCCTATGGCAGTCAATAAAATCAATGTTGTATCAACCAAGCCGATTACCGATTGCGCGGTCAAAAATGTGAATCGCACCCTGAGACGGCGCCAAGTTTACGCTTTGCCCCGGCGTGAAACCATGACGTTCCCGGAACACCGAGACAAGTTCGATGTCATCGGATTTCAGGATGACATGGGTCTCAGCCCCGGTTGGTTCGACCACAGACACTGTGGCCGTCATACCGGTCTCTGCCAGCTCCAGATGTTCAGGTCGAACCCCCATGGTGACCTCTTGTCCATCTTGCAGGCCGGTTATCTGTGGGGCCGGGAAACGGCTGCCCATCACCTCGACCTCAAACCCGTTACCCGCTTGGCCCGCCCGAATAACCCCATCAATCAGGTTCATCGACGGCGAGCCGATAAAGCTGGCGACAAAGACATTATTGGGGCGGTCGTAGAGATCCAAAGGCGAGCCGATTTGCTCGATATGACCACTCTGCATCACCACAATCTTGTCGGCCATGGTCATGGCCTCGATCTGATCGTGGGTCACGTAGATTGTTGTGGTGCTGAGCCGCTGGTGAAGCTCGCGCATCTCGCCGCGCATCTGCACCCGCAGCTTGGCGTCCAGATTGGACAGTGGTTCGTCGAATAGAAACACCTGTGGGTCGCGCACGATTGCACGGCCCATCGCCACTCGCTGACGCTGACCACCAGATAGTGCTCGGGGATAGCGATCAAGATAAGGCTCTAGCCCCAGAATGGCCGCCGCGCGCTGCACCCGCTCTTTAATTTCACCCTTGTCCATACGCCGCATCCGCAACGAAAAGGCCATATTCGCCTCGACAGTTTTATGTGGGTACAGCGCGTAATTCTGGAATACCATGGCGATGTCACGCTCTGCCGGGGGCAGATTATTGACCACGCGGTCGCCAATTTTGATGGTCCCAGCGGTGACCCCTTCCAGCCCTGCGATCATCCGCAACAGCGTTGATTTACCGCAGCCCGATGGGCCAACCAGCACCACAAATTCACCATCGGCGATGTCAATGTCGACCCCGTGCAGCACCTCGGTGGTGCCGTAATTCTTGCGTAGGTCGCTTATCGTTACTTGGGTCATTCTTGCCTCATATCGCACCGCGCTACCTGACGACTAGCTGATGACGCTGGGTCTGTCCATCATGCAGACACACTAACATGTTAGAAGCTTGACAGGTGATAGCAACAGTGAAAGCATCGCCCTATTGGACTGATGATGCCTAGCCTTTCATGCGGGCACCGGCGGATGGCGCTTACCAAAAGAGGGTTCAATTAAACCCCAGGGGCCAATTGTTCGGACGTCAGACCAAACCATTAATTAAGGGGAGGACGACTTATGAAAGTAGAACTTTATAACCGCATGCGGCGTGGTCAGATGAGCCGACGTGGGATGCTGAGGGGGGCTGCCAGTGTTGGGGCTGTTGCCGCCGCTGGTGGATTTAGCCTGGGCCTGAGCACCGGTCCGGCCAATGCGGCGACCGATCTGCGGGCCGCCCTGCTGAAGATTCCCGGCGTTGGAACCGGATCGCCAAGCGATGCTGATTATCAAAAAGTCGGCGAAATGACACTGGGCCCGACAAAAGCAGTTGTGGCTGAGGGCGAATTTGAGGGTGTCGAGCTGACATTCCTTGGGCTCAACAACCAGAACCAGCACAACTTTTTGTTCCGTGGCTTCCTGAAGCCTTGGGAGAAATATACCGGTGCCACGATCAAGTGGATCGATCTGGCGCAAGCGGACTACAATGCTCGTCTGCAGCAGTCGATTGCTACCCAGACTGTTGATTTCGACATCATCGAAATGGGTGCCCCGTTTGAGGGCGATGTCACCGGTCGTGGCCTGGCATCCGAGATGCCTGAGTGGGTCAAGGACGTTATCGACATGGATGACTACGTTGACTACCTGAAGGCGCCGGTTGGCACCTGGGATGGCAAGACCTACCGGGTCTCGATCGACGGTGATTGCCACAACTTCAACTATCGGACCGATTATTTCGAAAATGAAGACTTCGCGGCGGCCTGGGCTTCTGAGGGTCACGACGGACCTTGGGAAGTTCCAAACACTTGGCAAAAGGTACAAGAAGTCACCAAGTTCCTGACCGGCAAGAAAGACCCGCTGTCGGGTCTGGATGCGCATGGCTATCTGGATCCGCTCAAAGGCTGGGGTGGTTTTGGTTTCTACTTCCTGGCGTCTCGTGCCACCGCATATGCCAAGCACCCGGATGATCCAGCCTGGCTATTCGACCCCGAAGACATGAAACCACGGGTCAACAACGAGGCTTGGGTGCGCGCCATTCAGGACGTGTTGGATGTGATGGCTGACCAGCCAACTGACCAAATCAACGCCGATCCAGGCACCACTGCATTCCAGCAGTTCCTGGCCGGTACTGGCTCGATGGTTAGCTGGTGGGGCGATGTTGGCGCTGGTGCCAAGACCTCGGATTCCTCCGTGGTAGGCGAAGTCACAGGGTTCTCGATTTTGCCGGGGTCAGACGATGTCTGGAACCACAAGGAAGGCAAATGGGAAACCCTGGACACGGGTCCCAACTATGCGCCCAACATGGCCTACATTGGCTGGGGTGTGTATGTGATGGCACGGGTTGATGCTGATCCCAAGCGGCACAAGGCGGCCTGGTCGGCTGCGGCGCATCTTGGCGGCAAAGATCTGTCGCTGTGGGCATCGGCTTATCCGTCAGGGTTCCAGCCCTACCGCAAATCGCACTTCAACGTCGATGAGTGGACCGAAGCCGGGTATGATGAGGCCTTTATTGACGATTACCTGTCAAGCGAGGCTGACAGCTACAACCACCCGAACGCTGCGATCGAGCCGCGCATTCCCGGCATCTTCCAGTATTATTCGGTGGCCGAGGACGAGTTGGCCAAGATCTATGCCGGGCAATATGCCTCGGCTCAGGAAGGTGCGGATGCCATTGCCGCAGCCTGGGAAAAGATCACCGACCAGATTGGCCGCGAGAGCCAGACAGCGCTGTATCGCGCCTCGCTGAATCTGTAAGAAACCTTGGGTCGGCGGGCAACTGCCGACCCCCTTCCCCCTTAGAATTCGAGACGTGCCTTGACTGCCCAGGTTGACCTTCTTCACGTTGTCACCACTGACAACATCACGCCCCGCCGCATTGCGTTGGGGCGCACTCTTGTCTGGGGCTCGGCGGGAATATTGCTCCTGCTGATCGCCACCCAGGCGCTGTTTGAAAACGGCTATCTGTCCTTTGGTTTTGAGAACTGGCGGCCAGTGCTCTATGCCTATGTGTTCTGGGCCGTCTGTTTTTGCGCCTCGCAAGTCATCATTCGCGGCGAACAGGGCAAACGGGCATTGTTTGTGCTGCCTGCGGTGCTGTTTGTCGCCTCGATGGTGATTTTCCCGCTGCTGTTTGGACTGTCGATTGCGTTTTCCGACTGGAACCTCGCCTCACCCGATGGGCGTAGCTTCAACGGGTTGGATAATGTTCGCCAGATGTGGGCGGATCCGTTCTACTGGAACGCCTTGAAAAACATGGTCTACTACACGATGGCCATTTTGGTGGAATACGCCATTGCCTTTGGTTTAGCACTGTTGCTGAACTCACAAATCCGAGCGCAAAAATTCTTTCGCGTCGCCTTTTTGATGCCTTTGATGCTGTCGCCGGTGGCGGTCAGCTGGATGGTTGGCAAGTCAATGCTAGAGGTCCGGTTTGGCCCGATTGCCCGGCTGGCGCGTTGGATCGGCTGGGAGCACCCGTCGTTCTTTGGCACGCCCGAGATGGCCCGCACCATGATCATGGTGATGGACGCCTGGACCTTTATTCCGTTTATGATGATCATGATCTTGGCTGGTCTGCAGGCCATCCCCAAAGAGGTGCAAGAGGCGGCCAAGGTCGATGGGGCCTCGGCCATTCAGGCGTTCTGGCAGGTGGTGTTTCCGCTGATGCTGCCGATCTCAATCACAGCTGTGCTGATCCGGATCATCTTTAAGCTGAAGTTGGCGGACATCATCATCACGGTGACCTCGGGGGGGCCAGGTGGCGCCACGGATTCGGTTACCAGCTTTATTTTCCGCGAATATCGCGACCGCTCGAACGTGGGTTATGGCACCCTGCTCGCTATGGTCTATTTGGTGGTGATCATCATCGCCATCACCATTTTCATGAAGCTGGTCGATCGCTGGATGAACCCGAGGTACTGAGATGTCTGACTCCCAAATCTTTCACGATTCCGAAATGGATCTTAGTCACCGCGCCAAGTGGCTGACCAAGCGCGTCGCGATCTATGGTGTGTTGATCTTCTGGACCATCATCTGCCTGTTTCCGATCTACTGGACCATCACCACCTCGTTCAAAATCGCGCCGGATGTGATGCAGGGCAATATGATCCCCTGGGTCGATTTTGAGCCCCGCTGGAAAGGCTGGAAATCACTAGGTCTGTCGCCAAACACCATTTTCACCGAATCCACGGTGCGCGACGAGTTCATAAAACGGTTCATGAACTCGATCAAAACGTCCGTAGGGGCGTCAACTCTGGCGCTGATACTGGGCAGCTGTGCGGCCTACGGCCTTAGCAGGTTCAACTATCGCTTTGGCTTTATGCGCAACTCAGACATCTCGTTCTTTTTCCTCAGCCAGTTGATCCTGCCGCCTGTGGTTTTGGCGCTGCCGTTTCTGGTGCTGTACAAAAAGTTCGCCCTGCTCGACACCAGCCTCGGGTTGATCCTGCTGTACACGCTGACGGTGTTACCGATTGTAATCTGGATCATGCGTGATCAGTTCAGCGCCATCCCGGTTGAGCTGGAGGAAGCAGCGCTGGTTGATGGATTGTCAGTCTGGGGCGCATTTTTCACCATCATCCTGCCAATCGCCCTGCCCGGTATGGTGGCAGCATTCATTCTGGCGCTGGTGCTGACCTGGAACGAGTATTTCTTTGCCGCCTTGCTGACCAGCACCGACGCTAAGACGCTGCCAGTTATGGTGGCCAGTCAGACAGGCAGCCAGGGCATCAACTGGTGGTCGATGGCAGCGCTATCGGCAGCCGCAATTTTCCCGCTGGTGGTGATCGGCGTGGTGCTCGAGCGGTTCATTATCAAAGGCATGGCCTCAGGCTCGGGGAAGTAAGCCCAGCGACAACAAACCGGCAGCCAAACAAGAGATTGGGTTATGGGTTCAACGCCCGCACCCTGGACCCTTTGATATGCGCACCCAAAGCTGCCTTGGCCTGCTCCGGGTCGCGCGTATTTAGGGCCGCGATGATTTTCATATGCTCGCCAATCACTGACAAAACAATATCCGGCACGATCCGGGTCAGCTCTTGGCGAATCAACCTGATCTTGATGGTGTTCACCCGGTACACATCCGAGACCAGTTTGTTCTGCAGATGATCAATCAGCGTATCGTGAAACGCCCAGTCGACATTCTGCGCCTGTTCAACCAGGGCATCAGTTATGCCATGTTCGGCCTGATCCAGGATATCCTGATGGCTTTTCTCCAGGTCCGCGCGTTGCTCATCGGTGGCGTTCAGGGCAAACTGCGCAGCAGCTTCCATTTCCAGAATATAGCGCAATTGAAACGCGTTACGGATCAACTCCAAGTCAATGTGGGTGATCTGCATGCCGCGCTGAGGCACTGTTTTCAACAGCCCGTCCGCTTCCAACCGGGGGATCAACTCGCGGATCGCCCCCAGTGGCATTCCAGTCAACGCGCTGAGTTCGCGTTGGGTGATGAACTGCCCCGGCAGGATTTTGCGCGACAGTAAATTGTCAGTGAAACTGTCGTAGGCCTGATCCCTTAGTTTCATGTCTGGTCCTGTCCCAACAACCTTATTCAGATATGCACGCGGCATCATATGCCGCCGCGAGCGTGGTATAACCGGTATCCGGCGTCGCTTCCAGCGGTGCTCCGGTCTGGCACCATTCACCGTCATTATATCTATGTGCCACCAGGGATTTCACCGCCGGAGTCACTGGGAAGGTCAGCACTGTATCGACAAGGGTGTTGATCTGCGTGTCATCGACGCCCGTCTGCAAAACCCGAGCCAATCGACCAGCAAAGACATTGGCAATGCCACTGATCGCCCCAGCTGCGCCAATCCGGGCGCAAGCGGCCAATTGGCGCTCGTCACCAACCAGGATCTCTAACCCCGGTAGCTGCAACAGTTGTTTGCTGTTCTCAAACGAGCCAGATGAATCTTTGACCCCTAAAACCTGATCCGGATAAGCCTCTTTCAAACGGCTTATCAGCTCGACCGACAACCCGACGCCAATCACCTGAGGGATATGGTACAGGATAAACTGCGCCGCAGTTCCCGAGAATGCGGACAGCACAGTAGCAAACCACTCAAACAGCCCCTGATCCGATGGTTGGTTGAAATAACACGGCGGCGGCAGCAGGAAACGCTGGGTTCCCATTTCCAACGCAGCCTTGACCTGATCAATGACCTCGCCAGCAGCGGCACCGTGCAGACACAATACCAATTGCTCGGGCTTGATCCCAGCGGCAATCGCTGCGCCAAGCATTTTCAGACGGGCGTCACAGGGCACCGAGGCCCCCTCGCCCGTGGTGCCAAACAGGGTCACCGATGTGCAGCCCTCAGTGAGAACTTGTTTGATATGAGTGTTCAAGCGGTCAGCGTCGACATGGCCGTCGTTTGTGTAGGGGGTCGTAAGTGCGGCTGAAATGCCAAACATTTGTGTCTCCAGATGAAATAGCAGTGGTTGCCGAAGAAATACCTCGGGAATGCCTGACTAACGCCTACACTAACATGTTAGTGCTTGCAATTGGATTTTCGATATGTTTCCATCCACCTGCGTTACAAGGCGTGGCGAATTTGATTGCGGCTAGCGCTGGATTAATCAATCGTGGCTCAATCGGTGACGGACGTGGAACAGGATTACTTGGGAGGGGAACTGTGGTATATTTCCGGCATTATAAGCCGCCAAATTACGCTGTTTGCGGTCAAGTAAACGGGTTGCGATATTTCAACCCGACTTAACCGCCCTGCCCCGTGATGGCCGACAACAAACTATTACAACACTAACTTGAACAGCCCCTTCAATGAGGGCTTGAATATCAAAAGGGAGAACCAAAAATGTCTATCAGTTTCTCACGCCGGATCATGCTGTCAGCAATTGCTGCAACAGCGCTGGCAGGCACCGCGACAACAGCGTTCAGCCAAGACAAGATTACCCTGCGCATGTCCACCCCCGCCACCGAGACGGATTTCCGTTCGCAGGGTCTGGCCACAGTATTTGCCGATGGCGTCAGCGAGTTTGCTACCTACGAGCCACACTATAACGACACCCTGTTCAAGCAAGGCACCGAACTGGTCGCCATTGCCCGTGGCAATCTGGATATGTCGATCACCTCGGCACAAGAATTAGCCAAACTGATCCCCGAATGGTCCATTTTCACGGCCGGTTACCTGATGCGCGATCCCGAGCATCAGCGCATGGTGTTTGAAGGTGATATCGGTCAGGAAATGTACCAGCTGGTCGAAGAGAAGCTGGGCGTCAAACTGCTGTCGGTGATGTACTTCGGTACTCGCCAATTGAACCTGCGCGGCGACATGACGATCAACACTCCCGAAGATCTGGCTGGTGTGAACCTGCGGATGCCCGGCACCGACGCCTGGCAGTTCCTGGGCAAAGCTCTTGGTGCCAATCCGACGCCAATGGCCTTTACCGAGGTCTACACAGGCCTGCAAACCGGTGCCATTGACGGTCAGGACAACCCGATGCCAACCGACAAGGACAAGAAGTTCTACGAGGTCACCGATCAGATCGTGCTGACCGGCCACCTGGTGGACATGAACTTCCTCGCCTTCTCAAAATCGGTTTGGGATGACATGAGCGAAGACCAACAGGCAACTGTGATGCAGGCCGCGCAGGATGCTTCGGCTGCGATCACCGCCTCGATCGTTGATAACGAAGCGCAGCTGGTGGCGTTCTTTGAAGGCGAAGGCCTGAAGGTCTACACCCCTGATGTTGCATCGTTCCGGGCTCGTGCTCAGAAGATGTACCTCGAGTCTGATTTCTCCAAAGATTGGCCTGATGGCCTGCTGGAGCGGATCAACGCGGTTAAATAAGGATCTATGATGCATTCCTTTCTGGCATGGCTTCA
>MAAC01009626.1_pt1 | contig 50103 bp, 46 predicted proteins | sample 1115981 | NCBI WGS metagenome assembly MAAC01 (sample SAMN04961126, study PRJNA320927) | seawater metagenome | isolation source: sample BD02T64 sea water enriched with oil for 64 days | place: USA:Gulf of Mexico | collected 2013-07-27 | reverse complement strand
AGCGCCGAAAACCACCGTACAAACGACAGTAGTGGGAAGTAAAAGATGTCCGATAAACACATGAGCCTTGAAGTCGCCGATGGCGTTGGCCTGATCACCCTCAACCGGCCGGATGAAGGAAACCCTGTAGTACACGGCATGGTCGAAGAGTTACTCGACAAAGCCATCGTCTGCGACGAAGACCCCGCCATTCGTGCCGTTGTGCTCACCGGTAAGGGCCGCATGTTCTGCGTCGGTGGCGGCCTCAAGGATTTCGCCGAGCAAGGGGACAATATCACCCGCCATTTAAAACTGGTGACCCAATTATTTCACGGTGCCATTTCCAAGTTTAACCGCATGGCTCCACCGGTTATCGCCGCCATTAATGGTACCGCAGCCGGTGGCGGTCTCAGTTTGGCATTGACCACCGATCTCGCCATATCGGCCGAGTCGGCGAAGTTCACCATGGCCTACACCAATGCCGGATTGGCCCCAGACGGCAGTTCCAGCTTCTATCTTGCCAAAATGATCGGTATGCGCCGCGCCAAGGAAATGGCCCTACTCAATACCGTACTCAGTGCCGAGCAAGCTCTCGACTGGGGGCTAATCAATAGAGTGGTGCCCGATGATGAGCTGATGAGCAGTGCCATGGCAATGGCACGGAAGCTGGCCCAGGGTTCACTGACGGCTTACGGTGAAACCAAAAGACTGATGCTGGCCGGTGCCACCGAGAGTCTCGAAACGCAAATGGAGCTAGAGGGTCGCGCCATTTCATCACTCGCCGGCAGTCCCGATGGTCGTGAAGGGGTGGGCGCTTTTATCGACAAGCGCAAGCCGGAATTTAGGGATTAAACGCATCGAGTAACGCTGGGCCTCTGAGCTGGAACACTGAAAATACCGGGCGCTCAAGGGCTAACGACCTTAGCCCTTGAGCGCCCGACAGCATCAGTCACATGGCGGCTCATGGCAAATCGTAACGCCCCCGTGCAGGCAAAGGTCTCGAGTATTAGCGTGTTTTTCATGGCTAGAACTGCATGACGGCCCTAGCGCGTGCTCTATCACACGGTACCAATCAGCCGGTTCGCATTGCCAAAATAGCGCGAATATCAAGCTCTTCACGATAGCATGTGAAGTCAGTATCTCGGGACTGAATCGCGACAATCGACATCCGGTCCGCTAATTCATTGCCCTCAACCCCGACATGGCCATTGACGTGTAGCACTTGAACCTTGTCTTTCAGCAACTGGTGTCGTGCGAACATCTCTTTGATCAGCGCCAAATTCTTGATCTCACCGCCCTTCTTTGTCCAGCCTTTCTTCTCCCAACCAACAGCCCACTGGGTAATGCACTGAATGGAATATTTAGAATCACAAAAAATGGCGACCGATTGCTCATTTTCAATTTCATTTTGCGCCATGATCAACGCCTGGTTTAAAGCGTTTAACTCAGCGGTGTTATTAGTGCCTTTTGGCTCATATAAGCCATACCAAAGCTCAGCAACGGCATCGTTACGATACACCGCAACGCCTGAACCGGCTTCACCAGGGTTGGGCTCACAGCCGCCATCGGTAAATATTTTGGTATCGATGAGCAAGGCGGCAATTTCATCAGCCGTATAGGTTTTAAGGCCTTGCGCCGCTGTTTGCTTCCTGGTCGATGAACCTTTCGACAATCTCTCTTGTGTCGAGTTTTTTTTAACCGGGCTTGTGCCCGCGCCATGAAAAGCCGCTTCAGCTTCGCCCAATGTCTTGAACGATTTATATTTCGCACCGGCAAACTTATCTATCTGATTTTTACAGGTACTCCAATCGGTGAATATCCCTGTTTCTCTTCCTTCCCATACTACGTAGTATTTCTTTGCCAATTTTAGACCCCATGGTTTTGGTGAAAACAACCCCGCTAATTATACGAGACTTAGGGTCTCATTATTCGGCTGTTTTACGGCGCCTAGATTCAATTGGCAAGTGTGATTTCAATAGCCTGTTAAACAACAAGGTCAAAATATTCAAGTATCATAAATGACTGCTTCTTGATGCCAGCAAGCCCATAAATAGGATAAGCGAAAAGAAGGGTAGAGGCGGCGGATTGTTATTAGCGGCGATGGGGTCGATTGGCCGGGGATGTTATAATAGAACTTCAAACAACAAAGGAAGGGCGCTATGAGTGTTTTGGTTGTTGACCTGCTCAACACACATAAGGCAATGGACGACAAAATCAAGGCCTTAACGCCGTTACTCCTCAAGCACAACGGACCTCGCTATCTACCCACGTACCAGGGCAGTCTTTGCGGAGAGACCGCCGCCATCGTGCGCTCCATGTGCGAAATCTGGCATCAAGATAAGGGCGACGAGCCCCTGCTACTCACCGGCCTAGTCTGCGTGCAAGCCGACTTACTACAGGCCGTCGTAGCACTGAACAGCGCGAAAGATAATTTCAAATACGCTGTCGATAGAATAAGGCACGGAGACAAGGCCAACGCAACCCTTACCGGCCTCGCCGACCACGCTCTGAAAGGGCTCGAACCCAGGCGCAGCGAAGAACTGCGCCTAGCCATGCAAACAGCTGGTATCAGCCGATTAGATTTACTCAAATGTTACCGCCATATTCGCGTCCTGCCCTCCCCTCTTGAATCACTAAGCTGGACTTGGGCCAGAACCCATACCAAGAGCGTACCAATCTCCATGGCCGAGGCGGAGAAAAAGGCCGTACAACTCTTGTCAGGCGACACCCTCCGCCTGGTACTGGATAAGCTGGGCGCCTTAAAACCCGGAACAGCCATGACCTTCATGCGAGAACTCCCCCCGCGCCTATGCGCCAACATCGTCTACCGAAAAGACGGCCTGCGCAGCCGAAAAACCATCACCACCACCGGCGTTACTGTTGTCGAAGCCCCACAGCTGCCGAAACTGGCGTGGCGCGAGAATCCCGGGCCTCGTCAGGCAGAGGCCACTGATCACCTAACGCGTATAGATGCCAAAATTGACCGCACACCTTATATCAAGGCACTCAATATCCACCTGTATAACGACTAGTAAGGGTCATCTCATATCTAAGCACTCGGCGCCTGAATGAAGGCCTCAGCACGCCCTCCTCCCACTAATTCACAGGGCCTGATTCTTTCTTCTATTGATCCAGAGGGGGCCGCGCGGGGGAAAGCTATGTTGGCCAGGGCAATGGCAAGCGGGGGAAATTACAGGGGGCACATTGCGCCCTAGTGGCGGCGACTTTTTTTAGCTCCTCGCCTGGGATGTTATAATAGCATGACAAAAAGGCCGGAAAAACCGCCGCCTTGGCCGGGAGGGCACACAGTATTGGCAAAGCAATGGCGCCAATCGAGGCGTTAACGCCGCTACCGATTAAATTGCCTAGTTCCCGCCATATGCCCCATTTGGTAGCACTAAATCGCGCTACGGGTAATGTCAAATATGGCGTCGATAGGATAAGGCGTCGCGGCAAGGTCAGCTCAACACTCGCCGGTCTGACAGAGTATGCACCGAAAGAGCGTAAACCCGAGCGCAATAGCGCAGCTGCTATCACGGCGCAAACCTGAAGAGATGGCAAGGGATGCCCCGGTAGACTTTTTTTACTTCACGCTAATTAAAGTGGGGGTCCTAAATGGCAATGTTAGAGGTCGACGGATAAGCCTTACCCGCTATGGAGGTAATGTTAACGATGCGTCCATGACCCTGTTCTTTCATTACTGCGGCAACACTCTGCATGTAAAAAAACAGGCCCTTTGAGCCGACACCGTGTATCCACTCCCAGTCAGCTTCACTGACATCAAAAAACCCAAGCTTTTGGTCACGGCAGCGTTGTTCGCTAGGATATCAATGCCGCCAAAGTGTTGTTTCGTGCGCGCCGTTAAATCCGCAATATCCGCTAATTGGCTGATGTCGATTTGAACAAACTGGGCCTCGGCGCCAGTGTTAGTCAGCTCCTGAGCCAAGTTGTTACCCAGGCTTTCATCGCGCTCGGCGATAAGCACTTTTGCGCCCTCCCGGGCGTAGTGGCTGGCAATCGCCTTGCCGATGCCCCGCCCGGCGCCAGTGACAATAGCCACCTGCTACTCTAATCTTTTCATTATTCACAGCATTCTGATATTTTATTATTATCGACAAGCTGGGGCTTGATTATCGCCAAACAAGAATATAGTTTAATTTTACGGGCTAATTTTATCGGCCACTCATCGTAAACTATTTTGACACCTAGCCCCATCTTCAAGGCGTCTCTGTTATCGCAAAAACTATCAACCAATAATTACCAGGAGCACGTAATGGCGTATCAAGAAAAAAATGAAAATGGTATCGCCTTTTTAAAAAACTCACCGCAGCGGCCGAAAACCCGCCCTGATTAAGTAGAGCCACCATGCCGGAGAAGCTCGCCAACTACACCCTGGAACACCTATTTGGCGATGTCTGGCAGGGCGATGAATTGAGCCTCGAGCAACGCTGCCTTATCACCTGCACCATTCTCGCCGCACTTAATCGCGAGGCCGAACAGCGCATTCACTTCCCAGGGGCGAAGAATATAGGGGTAACTCGCGAGCAGCTCGAAGCGATGATTAGCCACGCCGCCCATTACGTAGGCTGGCCGGTAGCCGGTAGCCGGTAGCCGGTAGCCGCCAGTGCCTTTCGAGTACTAGCGGAAGTCTGGCCGGTGGCGGAATAAATAAAGCCCAAAAAATAACCAGCCAGTCGTCCGCCCCATATCCAAAAATTTAAAGAAAATCAAATTTATAGCTGCGGGGTATCAGGCCCCCTCAAAAGTCTTGACATCAAAATATTGCTCATTTCGAGCTACTACTGCCTCCGTCAACAGGTAGAGTTAGGGCTGTAGTTGTCATCTTTCTCACCTCGTTATATTTATTGTGTTGTGTAATAGCATATTTAGCGAGCACAGATTATAGCTTCAATACCGTGCGCGAACCGGATACTATCCTCTTTAGGCTAGAATGTAGTCACCCGCTTCGTCATGGTGAATTCAGCGCTCGCCAAACCCAGGGGGACATCGAGCCGCTCCAGACGATTAAGTTTGATTCACAGGATGCCAGATTATTCCGGCTCATAAAGCAGCTGATCTAACAATTTCTGGGCCATTAAAATCTACTTTTAATTATTCTTAGTCTATTTTTATAGCCAATAAAAACGAATTCCATGACAATAGAACATACTTGCAAAACCGATCCTAAAATAGATTAATCCTTTGCCATTGGCCAAAAGCTCACCATCTAGGGTTATCCTAGCGGCACGTAAAACCAAGCCCGCCCAACAACAGAAATTGGCTGGCAGTGAGCCAACGGCCTTAATGTGCACTTAAAATCGAGTAGGTGATAAGATTTATGAGCGCAAACGATAAAACAACAACCTTCCCCAGCCTCTACATTCCCCACGGTGGAGGCCCCTGTTTTTTTATGGATTGGACAATGGGCCCTGAGGATACGTGGCACAAGATGGCCAGCTGGCTGCGGCAGTTGGCAGATTCCATAGGCGCCGAGCCCGCGCAAATAGTGGTCTGTTCCGCGCATTGGGAGAGTGAGGCAATACGGATTAACGCCAAGCCCCGTCCCGCGCTAATTTATGATTACCTGGGTTTCCCCCCTCACACCTACGAACTTGAATACCCGGCACCGGGATCGCCCCAGCTCGCAGAGCAAATTCAAGGCTTGCTGGATACTGCGGGTATTCCCGCAGCCTTAGACACCGAACACGGTATCGACCACGGCACATTTATTCCCTTTAAACTTATTTACCCCGAGGCCAATATACCGCTTGTACAAATTTCATTGCGCCAGGATCTCGATCCGGCCCACCACCTCGCCGTCGGTCGCGCCCTAGCCCCCCTACGCCAACAAGGCACATTAATTGTCGGTAGCGGCATGAGTTATCACAATATGCAGGCACTGATGACACCCGGCCAGAATAAGCCCGATGCGCTGAAATTCGATAACTGGTTACGCGCTACCTGCGCAACCAATGGCCAAAAAAGGGCGGACTTGCTCTGTGATTGGCAAAAGGCCCCTAGCGCCCACGAGGCCCACCCTCGAGAGGAACACTTACTGCCTTTAATGTTTGCCGCTGGAGCTGCGGAAAATGAAGCCGGCCTTGCTATCTATCGGGACCAGGTATTAGGTGCCCAAGTCTCTGCGATTCAGTTCGGGCCATCAATCGGGTAGCGCTTGTTGTGTCAATCTAGCAAGAACTGCTCAGTAGAGCCTTGCGTGAGGGTTTAAAGGCCTTAAGTGCCACTTTAAAGCGCTGAACATCACCCACCTTTATTTCTGAATAACGTGCGCTTTCATAGAGCTGAGTCAAGGTATCGACCGGCACTGTAAGGCTCGGGGCGCGCTGGTAAATACGCTCCGCGAAATCCCGAGGCCCCTCCCCCGGTTTGCGCGCTAAACCAATATCTTCTAATCGCGTGCAGTACTGTAGGAACAGCCGGTCTAGTTGATCTCGTGTACTTTTTTCACGGCTTAAATACAACATAATAAATACTGGCAATAGAGCTATACCACCCGCAAACAATAACAACAGAGCTATGCGCTGCGGTGTAATGCCCCCTAGTAGGCCGAGTAAAAAATCGTTTTGTATGTTCTCGTAACCCAAGACCCATTTCGACCAGGCATAGTCCATAGCATCCAGTTTTAAACGGAGCTTATTGAGCCAATCAATATCGCGCAAGTGCTCTAATGAAAAAGGTGAGGCCGACAAAAACCCTTCCCGCTCGGCGAACAAATCGGCAAAGCTTATTTCAATACGCTGCGGCGCGACAGCGGCCGTGGGATCCACGCGCAACCAGCCCTGGCCCTCTATCCACACTTCTGCCCAGGCGTGGGCATCGTACTGGTGTACCAATAAATAGTTTTCGCTGGGGTGGCGTTCACCGCCCTGATAACCCACCACGACACGGGCCGGTACGCCCGCCGCCCGCATAAAAAACACAAAACTGCTAGCGTAAAATTCACAAAAGCCTTTTTTTGTTCCCCATAAAAACTCATCGACCGTGTGTTTCCCCAGTGCTGGGGGCCGCAGGGTGTAAATAAATTCCCGATTAAACAAGCCCAGCAAGCGATCAATCAGTGCCGCGATATCGGGCGTTTCTTCCCGCCATTGTTTGGCAATGGCGCGCGTTTTTGGGTTGTAGCCGGCAGGTAGAGCCAACTCTATATTATGCCGCCAGTCCGGCAGGCTAGAGGGTTCGAGTTGATGCTCAAGCCACGACGTCACCGGGTATTGCAGTTTGGATACCACCGGTTCATTGTTCACTAGGCGAAAGTCCCGACTCAGCGCAACGCTCGACGATCGCGATACCGGTGTTGAGAGAGCAAACAGCCAGGGGCTATGGGTAGCCTCCAATGTGACGCGATAGGACAGCGCCTGGCCACGGCGAACAATCATCTTGTCCCAAGCTGCCAGAGGCTGGTTCGGCCACTGTAAAAACTGGCCGTCTTGGTATGCCTTCGAAGCTTGCTGCTCCCAGCGGCGACCGTCAAAAGAGGAGAACACCAGACCGCGCCAGTAGAGCTTATGTTGCGCCGGTATCGGGCCATCAAATTCAACTCGAAAGGCCACGGCACCACTGCGCCCCAGTTGTGTCATATCACCCGGCGACATGCTGTCACTCACCCCGGTGGTAGCACTGTTTTGCTGGGGCACGGCCCACAGGGAGCCAATGCGCGGCATCACAATAAACATCACCAGCATTAAAGGCATCGCCTGCAAGGTCATGCTCAGCGCGGTGCGCAAGGCGGTGGCTGGCCGACTGTTATCAGTGCTCCCATGCATCGCCACGAGGGCAGCGGTGACCGGTAACAGCGCCATTAACACCAATAGACTGGCACCTATAGTGGTTGAAAACAGGCTTTGTAAAATAATAATAAGGTAGGAAAGGTAGAGCAGTACCAAGGCATCGCGACGGTGATGAATTTCTAACAACTTAAGTATATAGCCGCTGAATAACAGCGCCACCATCGGCTCAAGCCCTGTCATGCGCCCATAGTGCAGTAACAAACCGGCGCCACAAGCACCGGCAAGGCTCCATTTAAGCAGGCGGCCCGGCTGACGCCAGCGCTCACGATAGAGCTGGATTTGCCAAAGCGCTGCGACAATGCCCGCTAGCGCAACCCAGGGCGGTAGATGGTCAAAGTGCAGGGCAATGCTGATCAGTACGCTAATCAGCAGCCAGAACAAGCCGTCTCGGGGTATTTGCCATAGCGGCCTCATACCGGCCCTGCCGCCACTTTTGGCTGCTCGAATAATGCCAGCTCACGCAGCACGGCATCGCGGTGGGCGCGACCCGTACCCGGTGCCAGCTCTACACCCGGTAGTCGCAAGCCATAAGGCTGTTGGTTTTCGCTAAAACCTAAAGTCCAGGCACAGAGTCTGGACAATCGTGCTTCGCTATCCAGACCGGGCAAGAGCTCCCAGTCGAGCCAAAGCTCATCGTCGATGGCATCGGCGTAGTGCTTCGTTAATAAACCCTGCTCGCGGGCAAACTGCTTCCAGGCAATATGACGCAGAGATTCACCGAGGCGGTATTTTTCCAAGCCGACAAAATCCTCACTGCCACTGTTATTAGCCATGTAGTTCTCGGGTGGTGCTTTATCACCCAGCCCCGCTGCCCCCTGCGCTGGCAAGGCAGTATCGATAGCCTGTGGGTAGACCAGAGCCGAACTATTAAATTGCAGGTAGGTCCAGACTTTCAATAAGCCCAGAGGATAAACACTGTGTACCCTAATGCGTCGAGCTTGACACCAACCCCGCCTATTAACCGGAATAGCAAGATAAATCGACGTCACTTCACCACCCGTCAACGACACCACAGTGGGCTCCACGCCCGGATGTGAAAATTCAATACTATAGCGCTGGCGCTGGCCTGTTTGGCTCAATAAATACTCAAATTCGGCGGTTTGACCGGCAAAGCCTGGGCTCGCCCTAGCTCCTTCAATATGCAGGCCAGAGAGATTCAAAAAGGTGTGGAAGACGGCGATAATAAACAGTGCGGCGAGTAAAAAGGTAAAGGCAAAAACCACATTATTTTCGAAGTTGGTAGCCATTAACCAGAGTAAAACCAGCAAGCCCAAAAACACAACACCAGCGCGAGTGGGGAAAATAAACAGTTTACGATTATCGAGCCTGATTTTTTTAATCGGCGGCAAGCGCCGTGTAATCCATTGCTGGTAGCGCCTGTCTAATATTTGCCGCCACCGCTTAATCATGATCAGCACTATCCAAATTGCGACTAAATGATGTCGACCGAGTTCAAGGTCTGCTGAATAAAATTTTCAGCCCTGTGCTCGCCGCCACTGACCGGTAAGCGGTGGGCACACACCGGGGCGAAGACAGCCTGAATATCCTCCGGTATAACATAGTCTCGACCAGCCATTAAGGCCCAGGCTCGGGCGCTTTTCAGTACCGCCATACCTCCGCGGGGTGAGATACCGTAGTCAACATCGCCACTGTTGCGAGTGAACTGTAGTAGACGCTGTAAATAGTCGACCAGGCTCGCCGACACCTTAACTTGGCTGACTTCCTCTTGTAGTGTTGCCAACTGCAGCGGTGTTACTCCCCGAGACATCGACGCGAGTTTTGAACGCGGGTCGGCACCCGATAACAACTGCCGCTCCGCCTCCGGATCGGGATAACCCAGGCGCAGGCGCATTAAAAAGCGATCGAGCTGAGATTCAGGTAATGGGAACGTACCCGACTGGGACAGTGGGTTTTGTGTGGCGATCACATAGAAAGGCTGGGGCAACTGACGAGTTTCGCCCTCCACCGAAACCTGCCCTTCGGCCATGGCTTCAAGCAGTGCGCTCTGTGTCTTTGGTGTCGTGCGATTAATTTCATCGGCCAGTACCAGCTGATTAAACAAGGGCCCGGGGTGAAACTCAAAGGCCGCTTTATTTCTATCGTAAACCGAAACGCCGATAATATCGGCGGGCAATAAATCACTGGTAAATTGAACCCGGGTGTAACTCAGCCCAATAGCGGCGGCTAGGGCCTGGGCCAGGGTGGTCTTGCCCATACCCGGTAGATCTTCGATCAATAAATGCCCACCGGCGTAGAGACAAGCCAGCGCCAAACGCACCGCGTGTTGCTTGCCAACCAGCACACTTTCGACGCGATCGATAATGGCTTCGGTAATTTGTTGGCTTGCTTTGCTCAAATTGCCACGCTCAAGTTTATTATTTCAAATCTATTGGCTGATGCTCGCCTATCTCAACCCTACTGGTTAACGTTTTCTGATACCAGTACTTAAGGACCTAAATTAGTGCTAGGCCGCGCTGTAAATCGATTTTTATATCCGCTATGGCCTCGAGGCCAACGGCAACACGGATAAGGTTCTCGGTAATACCCGATGCCGCTTTATCCTCGGCGCTGAGCCTACCGTGGGTGGTGGTTGCCGGATGGACAATGGTGGTTTTGGCATCACCAAGATTGGCGGTCAACGAAAGAATACGTGTGCTGTCGATCACCTGCCAAGCTTGCTCGCGACCACCGACCACACGAAACGATAAGACGCCACCAAAGCCACTCTGCTGTTGTGCCGCTAGCGCGTGGCCGGGATGATTTTCCAGCCCGCTATAAAACACTTTTTCGACCGCTGGCTGTTCAGTAAGCCAACGAGCCAATGTCATAGCGCTGGCACTGTGGGCCTCCATCCGCAGGCGTAGCGTCTCGAGACCCTTGAGGAATACCCAGGCATTAAAGGGGCTCATGGTTGGCCCCGCCGAGCGCACAAAACCCAGCACCTCGTCCATCAATTCACTGCGCCCCAAGGCGACACCACCGAGGCAACGCCCCTGACCATCGAGGTACTTCGTAGCCGAGTGAATAACGATATCGGCCCCCATCTCTAGTGGCCGCTGCAGGGCGGGAGTACAAAGACAATTATCGACCACCAGCAGTACATTGTGACGTTTTGCCAGTGCCGACAAGGCGGCGAGATCACCGACTTCACATAGGGGGTTGGAGGGTGTTTCAAGAAACAGTAGTTTTGTCTGCGGGCGAATCGCCGCTTCCCAGGCCGCAATATCAGTGAGGGGAACAACACTGGTATCAACGCCAAATTTACCGAGATACTTGTTGAGTAGCACCGTGGTGGTACCAAACACACTGCGCGAGCAAACGATATGATCGCCACTTTTCAGCAGTGCCAAACAGGTGCTGAGAATGGCCGCCATACCCGACGATGTCGCCACCGCCTGCTCGGCTCCCTCCAACGCAGCAATGCGCTCCTCAAAGGTGCGCACCGTGGGGTTGGTGTAGCGGGAGTAGACATTGCCCGGCTGTTCGCCGCTAAAACGCGCCGCCGCCTCTGCCGCACTGGCAAAGACATAGCTTGAGGTGGTGTAGATCGCCTCACTGTGTTCGCCCTCCATAGATCTGCGCTGCCCCGCCCTCACCGCGAGAGTGTCGAGCATCGCACCCGCCAGAGGATCGTCTCGTTGTTCCTCACCGAATAGTTCGTCGCCAGCTTGACTCATTCAGTGTATCCCCGTCGATGAGTTATGCAGACCAATCACCTCGCGGGAGGCGCCGACATCCCTTTCTCGCTTGCCATTTTCACTGCGACTCGCCGCCAATTGTTCGAGGTATTTGGCATCCACATCGGACGTAATGTACTTTCCGGTAAACACCGAACAATCGAAGTGTTCGATACTGGGGTTACCCTCCTGTCCACAGGCAATAAGGTCCTCTATATCTTGATAAATCAGCCAATCGGCGCCAATACACTCGGCCACCTCTGCGACGCTACGATCGTGGGCAATCAGTTCGCTGGCCGCCGGCATATCAATACCATAGACATTCGGATAACGCACCGGGGGCGCCGCCGAGGCCATATACACCTTGTTGGCACCGGCGTCGCGAGCCATTTGAATGATTTCACCGGAGGTCGTACCGCGCACGATGGAGTCATCGACCAACATCACATTTTTACCCTGAAACTCCAATTTAACCGCGTTAAGCTTTTGCTGCACCGATTTCTTACGCTGCTTCTGTCCGGGCATAATAAAGGTGCGGCCGATATAGCGGTTTTTCATCAAGCCCTCGCGATACTTGACCCCCAAGCCCTCGGCCATCGCCTGGGCGGAAACGCGACTGGTATCGGGCACGGGTATCACCACATCAATATCGTGATCGGGCCGCTCCCGCAATAGCTTCGCCGCCAGCTTCTCACCCATGCGCAGGCGCGCCTTATAAACAGAAATATTGTCCATCAGGGAATCGGGGCGCGCAAAATAGACCTGCTCAAAAATACAGGGGGTGAGCTGGGCATTTTTAACACATTGCTGGGCGTAAAATTTTCCGGCAGTATCGATAAAGATCGCCTCGCCGGGGGCGACATCGCGCTCCAGTTCAAAACCCAGTACGTCGAGGGCGACACTTTCCGATGCCACCATATACTCGTAACCGCTCTCGGTACGACGCTTGCCAAACACCAGAGGACGAATACCGTGGGGATCGCGAAAGGCGAACAGGCCGTAGTTGGCGATCATGCCGACGACGGCATAGGCACCACGGCAACGGCGATGTACCCGCTCCACCGCCGTGAAAACATCGGCCGGCTCGGGCTTCAATTTACCCTGTAATTGCAATTCATGGGCAAAGACATTGAGCAGTATTTCCGAATCGGAGTCGGTGTTGACATGGCGCAAATCGCTTTTAAACACGTGTTCCGATAATTCGCTGGAGTTAGTCAAGTTGCCGTTGTGGGCCATGCAAATGCCGTAGGGCGAATTGACATAAAAGGGTTGCGCCAGCGAGGGCCCGGAACTGCCGGCCGTGGGATAGCGCACATGTCCAACTCCCATCGGGCCGAGCAATTCCTTCATATGACTGCTTTTAAACACATCGCTGACCAGGCCAATATTCTTGCGCTGGTGCAGATGACCCTCGCGACAGGTCATAATGCCCGCAGCGTCCTGACCACGATGTTGCAGCATGATCAATGCATCGTAGAGCTGTAAATTAACATCAGTTTTACCGACAATTCCAACCACGCCACACATCGCAGACTACCTCTAAAAAAGCTGTTGAATCAAACTATAAACCGTTGCCGCCACTTCTCGTGCCCAACCCTCAAAGCGTAAAAACTGAGGAATGAGTATAGACTGATGCCACCAAGCATCTTCGGCAACCGGCAAAATACCCGGTAAAATCACTAAAATGGCCATAATAATAATGCCCCCCCTCGCCGCTCCGAAGACCAGACCCAGCAAACGATCGGTGCCACTGAGCCCCGTGGCATCAACCAGCTTACCGAGCAGGTAGTTCAATAGACCACCCACCAGTAAAACGGCAACAAAAATCCCTGCCCAGGCTGTCAAAAAGCGCAGCGAGGGGGTACGGATAAGATCGACCAAATAGACGGCCAAAGAGGGGTAGAGCAGCATCGCCAGCGCACCAGCGGAAATCCATACGGCCAGCGACATCGCCTCTTTGACGAGACCTCGGACAATGCCGATTAACATCGACAGAAAAAGAATGGCAAATATTGCCCAGTCGGCCCAATTCACAATCAATGGTCGCTCTCGTTAGGGCCGCGCAGTTTAGCAAAAAGCAGCATCGGGGTCAGGGTGAAAACTTCAACAATAGGCCTTGCAGTTGATATTTCTGCTCAATCAGGCGCTGTTTTTTCTGTAGGCTTTGCTTTGACATTTTTGGACCGACATAGATTCGGTAGATCGTTTGACCCTGAACGACAGCACTACGACTGTAGGCCTTGTAATCATCGTCCAACAGTTGTTCCGTCAACGCCCGCGCCCTGGCGAGATCGGAAAAACTCGCCACCTGTAGAATCCAGGCCCTGGGTATACCCTCCGCATCAAGCCCCAGACCCTGATTTTGAGACACACCCGCCTCACCACCGCCTTGCTCGGCTCTTGCGCGACTCTCGTCAAAGCGAAACATCTGATTCTGCGCAGCCGTTTCAGTACTACCTTGCTGCGGACCGGCCTTGGCAATATCCAGTCGTTGAATATCCGGGGCCGGAGGAATAAGGCTGCGCGTGTCGACCTGGTAGCTGCCATCAAAGTCGAACACTATTGGCAACACCACCGTAGCCAATGCCACTAGCACAAGGGCGCCAACCAGACGCTGCTTCATACCCTCATTCATCGCTTCCCTCTCCGTCCAACAGCGCCTCGCCCGACTGAACCAGGTTCAGCACTTCGGCCACTGTAAAAAAGGAGCCGAAAACCAGTAGCAGGTCTTCCACCTGCATAGCCGCCAAGGCCCCAACCATTGCCCCCTTGATATCGGCATAGGTACTCACAGAAGACGTCCGGCCCTGGCAAGACTGTAAAAGCGTGGCAACATCGTCGGCCTGTTCCGCTCTGGCAATATGCGGCAGCTCACCGAGGTGCCAATGGGCAATGTGTTGATATAGGGCGGCCACGATACCGGCAATATCTTTATCCGCCATCACCGCAAACAGGGCATGTATTTTTACCGACTTGAGCGTCTCGAGCTGCGTAGCCAACAACGCCGCGGCAGCAGGGTTATGGGCGACATCCAAGAATAGATTCCTGTTGTGAAAGCACAGCTCCTGGTAGCGCCCAGGCAGACTCGTTTTAGCAAACACCTGCGCTACTGCGGCGCTATCAAGATTCAACTCATCCAGTAACAAGAGCGCCTGCACCGCACAGAGGGCACTGGGCAGGGCTACTTGCGGCAGAGGCAGCTTGTCGTAAGTTTGCAGCTCGCCGTTGGTATCGCTGCAATGTAGGCTCAACGCATCATTGCGACAGCGGTAATTAAAACCACTGTCACCCAATAGATAGGGGCGAGCACCCAGCTCTAAGACGTGGGGTAATAGTGTCGCTGGGATATCACTATCGCCATAAATTAAAGGCTTACCGGAGCGGGCAATACCGGCTTTTTCGAGGGCAATTTGCTCACGACTTTCACCCAGCCAGCTCTCGTGGTCAAGCGCCACGCTGGTAATCACAGCGACATCGGCATCGACGATATTGACCGCGTCGAGGCGACCGCCGAGACCCACTTCCAACAACGCCACATCGAGATCGGCTTGTTGAAACAACAGCAAAGCGGCCAGGGTGCCAAACTCGAAGTAACTGAGGCTAATCTCGCCGCACGCCGCGTCAATCAGTACAAAGGCCTCGCACAGAGCCTCATCCGAGACCCGCTGGCCGTCGATGCGCACCCGTTCGTTGTAGTCTAAAAGATGGGGAGAAGTATAGGCACCCACACGTCGCCCTTGCCGCAACAGCAGCGCTTCCATCACCGCCACCGTCGAGCCCTTGCCATTAGTGCCGGCAACAGAAACCACTTTTTTCGCGGGGCAAGCGAGCTTGAGTGTGGCCCCGACCTGCGCAATGCGCTCAAGGCCGAGTTCAATCTCGCAGGGATGTCGAGTTTCTAACAGGGCCAACCACGCCCCTAGGGAGCGCTGCTTGGGCTGGCACTCGCCCTGTTCTTGCAAAGGTTTATTCCTCGACAGCACTGTCGCTAGAGGTCGTATCCGCCTCTGTCTCAGGCTCAAGCTGGGGCTCAGGTACTGCCTCTACCCCAACATTAGGCTCTTCAACATTGGTGAACTTACTCAACAAACTAGCCACCGTCTGGCGCATTTCGAGACGGGAGACAATCATGTCGATGGAGCCGTGATCAAGTAAAAACTCACTGCGCTGAAAGCCCGGCGGCAATTTTTGACGAATCGTCTGCTCAATAATATTGGGGCCAGCAAAACCAGCACGGGCACCGGGTTCGGCAATATTGATATCACCCAGCATCGCCAGACTGGCCGACACACCACCGTAAACCGGGTCTGTCATAATTGAAATATAGGGCACGCCCGCCTGCTTGAGGCGCTCGATAATGGCGCTGGTCTTGGCCATTTGCATCAGGGAAATCAAGGCCTCCTGCATGCGGGCACCGCCGGTGGCAGAAAAACACACTAGGGGGATCTTTTCCTCAAGACAGAGCTTAGCGGCCTGAGTGAATTTCTCACCAACCGCGTAGCCCATAGAACCACCATGGAAGGCAAATTCAAAAGCCACCGCAACAACCGGCTGTTGATACAGCGCACCACGTAGGGCAATCAGCGCGTCTTTCTCACCCGTTGCCTTTTGTGCCGCAGTGAGACGGTCTTTATATTTTTTAATATCTTTAAATTTGAGCCGATCAACCGGCTCAATATCCTCGCCTAGCTCAACACGATTGCCCTCATCGAGGAAAATATCGAGACGCCGGCGAGCACCGATACGCAGGTGATGGTCGCACTTTGGGCAGACCTGTAAATTCCGTTCTAGCTCTGGCCTATAGAGTAAAGCGTCACAGCGGGGACACTTGATCCACAGCCCTTCCGGTACACTGGTGCTTCTGTCACTTTTCTTTGTGCCCAGACCACTGGGCCTTATCTTGTCTAACCAGCTCATCAATCGAATCCAAAAGGTAGTTGTATTGCAGCGCGTTACAGCACTCAGGGAAAGTCACAAAGCCACGCCCCTATCTGCGTCACCAAATTTGTATCACCCGGTGTAGCCGGGCAAATTATAACCTGTAATCACATTGATTTATCGCGCTTTAGGGCATCGATAAAGGCTTTTAATAGCGCGAAGTCTTTTTTACCCGGGGCTTGCTCCACCCCGCCACTGACATCCACCGCATACGGACGGACGCAGCGAACTGCCTCAGCCACATTGCTGGGCTTGAGCCCACCGGCCAGAATGACATTGTCACTGGCCAAATTGACAATGCGCTGCCAATCAAAGGTAGCGCCGGTGCCGCCGAATTTATCCGGCCGCCAGGCATCGAAAAGATAGCCACTGGCACCGGGATAGGCCGCCATCGCCAGGGCGGGATCGAGATCGGGGGACATCCGCAGGGCTTTAATATAGGGTCGATCAAATTGCTGGCAATAGTGTGCCGACTCGTCACCGTGAAATTGTAATAACTGCACACCCGTAAGCGCCAGGGTTGCCTTGACGACTGCCGCCTCCTCGTTGACGAACAAGCCCACCGTCGTCACAAAGGGGCCCAGTCCAGTAACAATTTGCGCCGCCACAGCGGGCGTGACGTAGCGGGCGCTGGGTAAATAAAACACCAAACCAATGGCATCGGCGCCAGCGGCTACCGCAGCCTCCGCATCCTCAAGATTGGTAATACCGCAAATTTTTACCTTGGTGTCTATGGCCGGTGCCGTCAAAGTCCCATCCCCACAATAAATAAATGTTAGTGTTTATTACAGTAATTTCGATCAAAAGAGAACCGACTACTCACGACCCCAGTAAGTACGGCGGCGGCGGCCTATAGGGCATGTTGAATTGCTGCGGATACTTCACATCGATGAGATACAGGCCTGCTGCCGGTGCCGTTGCTGCCGATTGCGTGCGATCGCGCCCCGCTAGCAGCTCGCCAAGCCAAGGGACACCTTGCTGGCCCCGCCCAACGGCCATTAGCGCGCCGGCAATATTGCGCACCATATGTAGCAAAAAAGCATTGGCGCATATTTCGATGGCAATAATATCGCCCTGCTGAAACACCTTTACTGACTTTACATCGCGCATCGGCGTCTTGGATTGACAACCCGCTCCCCGGAAGGCAGAAAAGTCCTGCTCGCCGAGCAAGGCCTGGGACGCCTCGGCCATGGGCGCAATCGACAACGGGTGGCGACACCACGATAAACCACCGTGCATAACGGCAGCCTTTACCGGACGATTCAATATCAGATATCGGTAGGTCCGTGCCAGCGCACTAAAGCGCGCATGGAACTGCGCCGGCATAACCTCAACCCAGTGCAGGCGAATGCTCTCCGGCAAATTGGCATTGGCACCCAGTTGCCAATTGCGTGGCGCGCGTATCACCGAGCTATCAAAGTGAACCACCTGGTGCCACCCATGCACACCGGTATCGGTTCTACCGGCACAGGAGACTGTGAGCCCTTGGTTGGCGACCTTAGAGAGGGCGCTTTCAACGGCTTGCTGAACACCCTGGCAATGTAATTGACGCTGCCAACCGCAAAACTTATTGCCGTCATATTCGACCACGGCAGCATAACGAAAAGTGCCCGAGGGTAATATTTCTCCCTCGGGCACTTTACAATTCGGCAGATAGCGCCAATGGTTATTCTCTGGCATATACCTTACATCAGCTGCCCAATAAGTCGGTAATTGTCCCTGTTATTAGCCCAGCTTTGCAAGTAATTCATTGGCCTGTTGTTGCTGTACCTCACTGCCGCTGCTCAAAACCCCGGCCAGAATGTCCTTGGCACCTGCGGCATCACCCATGTCGATATAGGCCTCGGCTAATTCTAACTGGGTGTTACTTTCGTCTTCGCCAATGTCAAGATCGAGGTCGTCGTCATTATCAAAGTCGAAGCTGTCCAAGCTCAACTCGAGACCCTCAACTTCTTCACCCTCGAGCGGCGCATCTACTAGGTCGGCCATCTCACCGGTAAGATCGGGCAGCTCAAGCTCATCTGTTTCGAGAACAGGCAAATCAATGGCCGCAGCGCTTTCCTCACTTAACAGATCGGAGGCTAAATCATCGAGCTCATCGGGCAGAGAAACATCACCAAACAAGGCCTCTTCGAGGTCATCCTCCGGCTCATCACTCGCCGCTACGGCTGCGCTCTTTCCGGGCTTCAGATCAAGCTCGATCTCACTTAAATCCAGCTCGATATCACTCAGGTCGAGATCACTCTCATCATTCTCTACAAAACTATTCTCAAGCTCTGCTTCAATATCTGTGGTCAGCAAATCTTCGGATTGACTCGCCGCTAAGTCATCGGCTGACTCGGCTTGATATTCCGGCACATCGGACAAATTCAGCTCTAGGTCGGCGATACCCAGTTCCTGGGCCACTTGTTCTTCCAGGGTCAGCTCGCGTGGCTCATCGCTGGGTGCATCGCGCAGCGGCTCAGAAATATTCGCACGCAAACGATCGGCCGTCGCCGTGGCTGCCTCATCACCCAGCGCCGTCAAGGTCGGGTAATAGGCATCGAAACCGGCACTATCTTGCTGAGCCGCAAATAGATCAAGGCGCTTTAAATGCAGTTTACTGTCATTCGGAGCCGCCGCTAAGGCTTTATCAATCACGCTTTCGGCTTCGCTATAATTTCCCAGCGAGGCATAAATATCGGCCTCACCGACCGGGTCAACCTCGTCGATCACTTCAACCGGGACAATATCCAGACTATCCGCTGCCAGCGCCGCAGGCTCGTCTTCCACAGAAGCCAACGCGTCCATTGCCTCTTCGACAGCCACTGAGCTGTACTGTTCTTCCTCGACGTCATCAACAGCTGGGCTTATAAAGGGTTCTATCGACTCTGGCTGGTCGTCTTTCTTACTTTTCGCAATCAGCACAAAAACACCGAGCAACACGATCACAAGCCCCAGTAAAGGTATCCAGTTAGACTGCAGGAAGGCAAAAAGCCCAGTCATCGGGGCTGGAGTAACACGTTCACTTCCCAGACCGGATTCTCCGGTCTTAGAGCTATCTGCAACAACAACTTCTGCAGCCTCAGTTTCTTTAGAGTCCTCTGCAGCCGCTGCCTGGCCCGCGACACCCAGCTGGACTGCCTTCAGCTCGTCGCTCTCGATCTCAAGTAGCTTGGAAGTAGTGCTAAGTTGAGCCTCAAGGCCGGCCAGCTTAGCCTTCAATTCCAAGTTTTCCCGTTTCGAACGACTGAGCTCTTCTTGAGCAACACCCAAGTCATTCTGTAAGCTTTGCGAGGCAGTAGAGCTGCCTTCAGCGCCAGCAATGCGGCCCAGTGACGAGCCGGCAGCAGCGCTGTCTTTAGTCGGTGTCGACAAACGCAACAAGCCCTCTTCAGGCACCGGCTTCTTTGTATCTCCGGCCCTAGGCACATCGCCGATCAGCTCACGAACGGCACGCTTTTTATGCTGCTCATTCCAGGCGCGGGATTGATCGGCAACCACTTGTCGGGCTTCATGAGGGTTTACAGATTCGGCACTTTCGAGACCCGGCATACGTAGTACCGCGCCTTTCTTCAACAGATTGGCATTGCCATTGACGAAGGCCCTCGGGTTGGCGCGATGGATGGCCACCATACGCTGTTGCACACTGCTGCTACCCAGCGCCTCACGCGATGCAACCTTCCAAAGGGTATCGCCCCCCTTGACCCGATATTTACTGCTCGTTGAAGCGGGCCCGGTATTGCCAGTCGAGGCTGTTGAGCTTTTCCCTGTAACCGCAGGCTGACTTTTATGCCCACCCTGCGGGCTTGGTTTTTTAGCCACTGACGAGGTCAGTGCGGGCTCAGTCGGTGCTGCCGCTTGCTTGACGTCGAACACCGGAAGATCAAGAAAGAGCGTGTACTCGCGCAACAATCGACCAGAGGGCCACTCTAACTGCGTCACAAAGTCGAGGTAGGGCTCCTGAATCGACTGCTTAGAGCTGACTTTGATGATCGGGTGCTGGGCATCGGACAAATCGAGCTTAAATTTCAAATTGACGAGATGAAATTCCCAGGGGACTCCCGCCCTCTCAAAGTCGTCCTTCGAAGCCAAACCGACAAAAATTTGGTTTTCATCGGCATCACCCATATTGACCAACTCAATATCTGCATCGAAGGGTTCATCAAGTGCCGAGTGCAAGGTCAGCTCACCGAGACCCAGCGCTGAGACCCAGCAGGAAAAACCCAGAGCAAATAGCCCCGTCAGTACAGATGATTTGCGCAACGCCATGATCCTTTACCCTTTTTATGTCCTAGAGCTTTGACTATTTTATTGGCCGCAGCAGGGGATTTTAATGCCAGGGCAGGCGCTGAATCCATGCCCTAATGCCCCCGGCGCTAACAAATGTATAAGTTACAACAGTAGAAGGTTGTAAGCATTTATTATAAATAGGATTCTAGCAAGACTTGGCTAATGGCTATTACGTTTTTTGCGGCACTTTTTCGCACATTATCTGACGTAATCCACAAATTCAGTGCATTTTGCTGCGCTCTGCTTTCACGGATACGGCCAACACAGGTTTGGTCTGAGCTCTGTAGGTCGGTAACAGGCGTCGGCAAACCTCTTTGTTCCGCCCCCGAAAACAAACTGACACCGTCAATACCTGCAAAGATTTGTGTCAGCTCATCGACACCAAAGGGATAGCGAGTTTCAATAGTGACCGACATGCTATTGCCGTAAAACACCGGAACCTGGATACAGCTGACATCGACGGTCATTTCACTCGCTTCAAGTAAGCGCTGCAATTCACTGGCGGTGCTCGCCTCGGTGAGGGTATAGCCATCCTCGCCCATGGCCCCGACCTCGGGAATCAGATTAAAAGCGGACTGATGGGCAAAGACCTCGGCCTCTGCCGGCTTGCCGCCGAGTAAACCCGCCGCCTGGCTCGCCAATTCATTGACGCCAGCCTTACCCGCATGCGAAGCGGACATGCAGGCCATCACATTGACACGAGTAATCTCCACTTCGGCATTCACCGGTTGAAGCAATAAAGCCAATTCTGCCGCCAAACTACCCGGTACAGAAAGAATGGACTGCCCCCCCAAGCTGGCGATAGCGTCATTGCTTAAAGCTCCTGCTATGACCAGGGGTACATTGGCGTCGGCGCGAAACGCCGATGAGCAATCGATAACGGTACAACCCAGGTCGACGGCCTGGGGCACGTATTCAGCGGCGACGTCGGCCGGCACGGCAAACAGGGCCAAGCGCACCGTTGAGAAATCAAAATCGGCCAGATCACCAACACTGGCCGGACGCTTCGCGATCATTACCGTTTCGCCCACAGAGGCCGAACTAGCGACGGGATAGATCTGGCCAATGGCGAATTCAAGCTCACCGAGCTGCTCAATAATGGACTCACCGACAGCGCCAGTGGCACCAATAACGGCTATATCAACAAGTTCTGGCATGTATTACTCCATGTACGGGTTTGATGATTTGGCATTCGTAAAGAAAGTTTCAAATGACTATTGTTCTAACAAAATTCGTAGCATGCGACGCAGTGGCTCGGCAGCCCCCCAAAGTAATTGGTCGCCAACGGTAAATGCCGAAAGATATTTTGCACCCATGTTCATCTTGCGCAGACGCCCAACGGGGACATGCAATTTGCCGCTAACCGCAGCCGGTGACAAGGCCTGCAATGTCTCATCGCGGTGATTGGGAACAACCCGGATCCAATCATTGCCATTCGCCAGAATCGCCTCAATATCGGCCATCGGCAGATCGTCATTGAGTTTAATGGTTAGCGCCTGACTGTGGCTGCGCATGGCACCGACGCGGACACAAAGCCCATCAAGTGGGATGGGGTCACCTTCACGGCCGAGAATTTTGTTGGTCTCCGCCTGCCCCTTCCATTCTTCGCGGCTCTGCCCGTTATCGAGTTCGGTATCGATCCACGGCAACAAGCTGCCGGCCAGCGGGAAGCCGAAGTTGTCAATCGGCATCGCCTCGCTATTGATAAAGGCCGACACTTTGCGATCGATGTCCAAAATAGCCGCAGCCGGGTCGGCCAGTTCAGAGGCAACATGGCCGTGAATGGCGCCCATTTGGCCAATCAATTCGCGCATATTTTGCGCGCCGGCACCCGAGGCCGCCTGATACGTCATGGCACTGGCCCACTCCACATGGCCGCCGGCAAACAAGCCGCCAAGGGCCATCAACATTAAGCTGACCGTGCAATTACCCCCGACAAAGCAATTGCCACCCCTTGCCAGGGCCTGCTCAATCACCGGGCTGTTCACCGGGTCGAGCACTATCACCGCCTCGTCGGCCATACGCAGCGCCGAGGCCGCATCAATCCAGACCCCGGCCCAGCCTGCCGCGCGCAGCTTCGGATAAACCTCGTTGGTGTAATCGCCACCCTGACAGGTAAGAATAATATCCATCCCCTTCAGGGCCTGAATCTCAAAGGCGTCCGCTAGCGGCGGCACCGTGTGGCCAATATTCGGGCCGGGCTGACCCTGTTGAGAGGTGCTAAAAAACACCGGCTCAATAAGGCTGAAATCGTCCTCTTCCAGCATTCTCTCTACCAGTACAGAGCCCACCATACCGCGCCAGCCAACAATACCTACTCGCTTCATATTTCAACTACCAAATTCTTAATTAACAATGAATTACAACAATTACTTAAAGCTTACCAACACTATAGGGCGTCGAATAGCCAAGGGCTATTTTTACGCCACTGCTGCTCAAAAGCACGGATCTGTCCCCCATCCTGCAGGGTCAGGCCTATTTCGTCGACCCCGTCCAGCAGGCACTGCTTGTAAAAGGCGTCTATCTCAAAGCTAATACTGCTGCTATCGGGTAAATTAACGCTCTGCTGTTGAAGATCAACCAGTAACTCGTAGCCCTCATTGGCCTCGAGGGCGATAAACAAACTATCAATAATATCTTTCGATAAAACAATCGGTAAGAGGCCATTCTTAAAGCAGTTGTTGTAGAAAATATCGGCAAAACTGGAAGCGATTACGACGCGAAAACCGTAGTCATCGAGGGCCCAGGGCGCATGCTCACGACTGGAGCCACAACCAAAATTCTCTCGCGCCAGTAAAATCGACGCGCCCTTAAAGCGCGGCTGATTGAGAGGAAAGTCCCTATTCAGTGGTCGCTGGCTATTATCCTGGTCGGGAAAGCCCTCATCCAGATAGCGCAACTCATCAAATAAGTTGGGGCCAAAGCCACTGCGCTTAATCGATTTCAAAAACTGCTTGGGAATGATCATGTCGGTATCGACGTTGGCACGATCCATCGGGGCCACGAGGCCGCTGTGTTGTTTAAAACTTTTCATCATTCTTCCTCAAAATAGACCCTCAAAATTGGCCCTAAGCCGTCTCGCTCGCCATCAGCTCACGGACATCAATAAAGTGGCCGGTTACCGCCGCAGCCGCAGCCATAGCCGGACTGACCAGGTGCGTTCGACCGCCATTGCCCTGGCGCCCTTCAAAATTGCGATTCGAGGTCGAGGCGCAGTGCTCACCAGCGCCGAGTTTATCGGCGTTCATCGCCAAGCACATTGAACAACCGGGCTCCCGCCACTCCATACCTGCATCGATAAATATTTGGTCGAGCTGCTCGGCTTCGGCTTGCACCTTAACCGCTTGGGAACCCGGTACAATTAACACCTGCTTCACATTAGCGGCAACCCTACGACCCTTCGCCACGGCAGCTGCCGCGCGCAGGTCTTCAATCCGCGAATTGGTGCAGGAGCCGATGAATACCCGGTCGACCTGAATATCGGTCAGCTTTTGGCCCGCTTTGAGATCCATATAGTCCAGCGCACGGCTAGCACCCTCACGCTTTACCGGGTCGTCCATTTGCTCGGGATCGGGCACTACCCCATTCACCGGCAGCACCATTTCTGGCGATGTGCCCCAGCTGACCTGGGGTTCAATAGCCTCACCCTGAAATTCAATGACGGCATCAAATTCGGCATCGTCATCGCTGTGCAAGGTCTGCCAATTTGCGACGGCGCGCTCCCAGAGCTCGCCCGTGGGTGCAAATTTTCGGCCTTTGACGTAATCCAAAGTAATCTCATCGACGCCGACCATGCCCACCCGGGCGCCGGCTTCAATGGCCATATTGCACACTGTCATGCGTCCTTCCATCGACATCCTGCGGAACACCTCACCGCCAAATTCAATAGCATAGCCGGTACCGCCAGCCGTACCTAAGTGGGCAATCACCGCAAGAACAACGTCTTTCGCCGTCACACCCACACCAAGCACGCCATCAACGCGAACCAGCATGTTTTTCATTTTCTGCGCCACTAGACACTGGCTGGCCAAGACGTGTTCGACCTCCGAGGTGCCAATACCGTGGGCCAAGGCACCCAGCGCACCGTGGGTGGCGGTGTGGGAGTCGCCACAAACCACCGTCATACCCGGCAGGGTCGCACCCTGCTCTGGGCCGATGACGTGAACAATACCCTGACCAGCATCGTTCATTTTGTATTCGGTGATACCAAAGGCTTCACAGTTATCGTCAAGGGTCTGCACCTGGATGCGCGCCACTTTATCGGTGATGGCGGCAATGCCGCCGGCGCGCTCACTGGTGGTGGTCGGCACGTTGTGATCGGCGGTCGCCAAGTTGGCGTCAATGCGCCAGGGCTTACGACCGGCAATGCGTAGCCCCTCAAAGGCCTGCGGTGAAGTCACCTCGTGCAGTAAATGCCGATCGATATAAAGCAGGGCCGAACCGTCGTCGCGCTGCTTGACGAGGTGGGAGTCCCAGAGTTTGTCGTATAAGGTAAGGCCAGCCATTGTTCTCTCCACATGTTAGTGATGGATGGATTTTAGAGTCGCAATCTAAATAAAACAAATTTATAATTTTCATCATTTCGATTCCAAACTGGAATGCGAGTAATCATCTGAGCGCCCAGAGGTAGCCGTGGATACACAATTACTTGAAGCCTTTATCGCCGTCGTCGAAAGCGGCTCCTTTTCCATCGCCGCTGAGCGTGTCCATCTCACCCAGCCCGCCGTTAGCAAGCGTATCGCTCAGCTCGAACAGCAACTCGACTGCCGCCTGTTTGACCGCATTGCGCGCAACGTCAGCCTTACCGAGGCCGGTACAGCGCTGCTACCCCGGGCGCGCAATATTTTACTCAGCGTTGAGGAGACCCGCCAGAGCATTCGCGATCTCTCGGGATCGGTCGCCGGTAATCTACGCCTGGCCATTAGTCATCATATTGGCCTGCACCGTTTACCATCGGTACTGAAAGACTTCACCACCCGCCACCCCAACGTCAGGGTCGACATCGACTTTATGGAGTCGGAGACGGCCTATGAGGCGGTGCGCCAGGGGCGCTTTGAAATTGCCGTCATCACCCTCGCTCCCGAGCAACACCCCAACCTACAGGCCTTTCCCCTGTGGCAGGACCATTTGCAACTGGTGGTAGCCCCCGACCATCCGCTTACCCACGTTGCCAAACTCAATGTTGCTCAGCTCAGTCACTACCCCGCCATTCTGCCCGACCTGTCGACCTATACCGGACGTAAAATCAAGCAGTTCTTTGAACAGAAGAAGTGCCAACTTTCGACCAGTATCGCCACCAACTATTTAGAGACCATTAAAATGATGGTCTCTGTGGGGCTAGGCTGGAGTATGCTGCCAGCCATTATGATCGACGACAGCCTGCGACAACTCGACTGCCAGGGTCTCGCCCTCGAACGCACACTGGGCTATATCCACCACCAAAACCGTAGCCTCTCGAATGCCGCCGAGGCCTTTATCCAACTCCTCTGTAATGACAGTAGTCGCAATGACATTAACGGCAATGAAAGCAGTCCCAGCCAATGAGTAAAAAACTAGCCGCGCTAAAACCTGGGCAACTGGCCGAGCATCACTACCCCCACACACCAGGCGAAGATAACCCTCTGCTCACCTACAACAAGCTGCCCCAGCGCTGGCAAGCGCTCGACCCACAAGCCAACCACACCTTTGTCATTGGCGAAACCGACTTTGCTGGCGGCCACAATTTTTTAGCGGCGGCCGAGCTTTGGTTAGAGCATGCACCGGCGACGGCAACACTGCATTTTATCGCCCTCGACCCAGCGCCGCTGAGTCAAAGCGACCTGCAACATGTCCTGCAGCAATACGCCCTGCAAGCAAGCTCACCCGGCCATACGCTAGCTCGCGAGCTTATCGACAACTACCCAGCCCTGAGCCCAGGCTTCCACCGGCTGTTTTTTTCCGAGCAGCGTATTTGTTTAACCCTTATATTTATCGATACCGACGCCCCTGAAGATCAAGGTCTGGCACAACTGCGCTCCAGCCCGCACCCTGCCACGACCCTACAAAGCTTTAGCGTCGATGCCTGGTTCCTAGCTCATCCAGTACATGACGCACTGCTTCAACACATCAAACACCTCAGTGATACCGACACGACTGTGGTCAGTGTAAAGACAGACGAATTGAGCCAACAACAACTGCAAGCCATTGGCTTTGATCTCCAACAAGCAAACCTCACAGAGCGCCATCAAGACTTGCTGTATGGCCAGTGGCAGCCGTCAATAACGCAGCAACAAAGCACCTTCACAAAGCCGTCTCCGCCACGGCGTCAACGTAAAACAGCGCAGCAAATCCCCTGGTATCTCAGCGCCACACCCCACCTCTCGCCATCGCGACACGCCGCGATTATCGGAGGTGGTATCGCCGCTTGCACCACGGCGGCGGCATTGGCACAACGCGGTTGGCGGGTAACGGTGTACGAGCGGCACAGCTGTCTCGCTAACGAGGGTTCGGGTAATCCCCAGGGTATTATTTACCCCAAGCTATCGCCCCAATCCTCCCCGCTTAGCCGCATTAATTTAAGCGCCATTCAATTTGCTAGCCGCTACTATCAACGTTTCTGGCACAACTCTTCTCAACAGAGACAATATGGTCAACAGTGCGGCGTACTGGTGCTGCCAGAAAGTGAAAAAGAAACAGCGGCTTTTACTGCCATTGCCAATAATTTCAAACACCAAACAGACTTTATTCAGCAGCTCGATACCATCGCCATCGAAAACATTGCCGGCCTGGCGATTGATGCGGCTACCGGCCTTTACTACCCACAATTGGGCTGGATTAACCCGCCGAAGGTTTGTCAGGCCCTACTTGATCATCCTCTCATCCATATCGAGCAAGCCAATATTACTGCGCTGAACTACGATACCAGCGCATCGACTTGGCAATTGAGCAGTGTCAATCAAAGCGACTTTGCCAGCGCCGACACCGTGGTACTCGCCACCAGTACCACGACCCGGCAATTTCAACAAACCAAGCACCTGCCGCTGAAAGCCATTCGCGGGCAAATCTCCATTGCCCCCAGTAACACTGGCACCGAGACCTCGCGGCAACTTAAAACCGTGCTCTGCGGCGCGGGCTATATCGCCCCCCATAATCTCTGCCAACAGACCTTTGGCGCCAGCTACAACCTCAACAACACCAGCCTTGAAACGCGCCTCGAAGATCACCAACACAATATCGACCTACTGGAAAAAACCGCTACGGGTCTGACCACGACACTACAGCTGCCAGCAGCCGGGCAACTCAGTGGCCGCGCCGCCCTGCGCTGTACCACCCTCGACTACCTACCAATTCTTGGGCAGGCCCCCAACTACGACGCTTTTCTGGAGGACTATGCCGATCTGCGGCGCGATGCCAGCACCTCTATCCCCACCCCGGGGCAATACTGGCCGGGGCTTTATATTCACTGCGGCCTCGGCTCTCGCGGTCTGGGCTATGCACCCCTTGGCGCCGAACTACTCGCCAGCCAGATCAATGGTGAGCCACCCGCTTTAGAGCGCGACCTACTCTGCGCACTTAATCCCGCGCGCTTTATTATTCGCCATTTAAAACGGCGCAAAATATAACGACGGCAACACCCTGCTCGACAGCCCTGATTTATTTTCATAAGTAAAACTGTCCTCCCTGCCAGTAGTAATTCCCAGCCATTTCCGCTTAACTAGCTAGCGCTCTATTCCTCCTTGCGAGCAGTATTCAGCGCGGCGGGGATAAAAAACTATAAATTATAAAAACTCACCAATAGAGAGGCTTTTGCCATGAGCACCACCAATAAACCGATTATTTCTGCCGATTCTCATATCGCCGAGCCACCCAATTGTTATATTGACTATATTGAACCGTCTTTTAAAGACCGCGCGCCACACATCGAAGTGCACCCTAAATACGGTGATGTCTTTGTTATCGATGGTCTCGACCAACCCATTCCCATGGGCCTAATCGCCGCCGCCGGTAAAAAGCCCTCCGAACTCACCGCCAGTGGCGTCAGTTTTGACGAACTGCCCAGAAGCTCATGGGACGCCACCCACCGCGTTGCCGACCAGGACACCGACGGTGTAGCCGCCGAGATCATCTACCCCACCGTCGGCATGATGCTCTGCAACCATCCCGACACCGACTATCAATACGCCTGCTTCCAGGCCTACAACCGCTGGCTCGAAGAGTATGTCGGCAATGCACCGGAGAATCGCCTCTTCGGTCTCGGCCAAGTTGCCTTGCGCACCGTTGAAGAAGGTATTAAAGAAATTGAGGATGCGAAGAAGCGCGGTTTTGTCGGCGTAATGATGACCGGTAATGCCCCCGAAGCCGACTATCACGACCCCATGTACGACCCCCTCTGGGAAGCCGCCGTCGATATGGAAATGCCTCTGTCATTCCACATCCTTACCTCGAAGGCCGATCAACTGAACTCGCAGCGTGGCCCAAAAATCAACAGCTTCCTCGGCATTATGCGCGGCTGCCAAGACATTATGGGCACCTTCGTTTTTGGTGGTGTATTTGAGCGCCACCCCGAATTAAAAGTGGTCTGTGCCGAAGCCGATGCCGGTTGGGTACCCCACTATATCTATCGTATGGACCACGCCTACGACCGTCACCGCTACTGGATGAAGGCGCCACCCTTAGAAAAAATGCCCAGCGAATACTTTCTCAACAATATTTATCTGACCTTTCAAGACGACTGGACGGCTTTCAAGCATCGCAATGAAATGAATCCCCAGCGGCTGATGTGGGCCAATGACTTCCCCCACAGTGATTCCACCTGGCCCTGGTCTCAGGATATTTTAAAGGAGCATACCAAGGACATGAGCCAGCAGGAAAAGGACTGGATTCTTCATGATAATGTCAGTAAGTGCTACAACCTGCCCATCTAAACTCAACGACTAGATTACTCAGTAAAGAGCTCATACAACACCCGATATTGCGCCAGCTTGTCGGGTGTTGCCCTGTTAGGGCAGAAAAATAATAAATTACGATATAAAAATCACCGGCGCCAGTATTGTCGACGGTAGCGGCCAACCGGCCTATGCCGGCGATATCGGCATTAAAGACGGCAAAATCGTCGCGCTAGGTGGGGTCCCCGGCGATGCCAGTAACACCATCGACGCGACAGGTAAGGCCGTTACCCCCGGCTTTGTCGATATTCATACCCACTACGATGCTCAGGTGGTGTGGGACCGTATGCTGAGCATTTCACCCTGGCACGGCGTTACCACCGTGGTGCTAGGCAACTGCGGCTTCGGCGTAGCGCCCACTCGCCCCCATCAGCGCGATCTGATTGTCACCACCCTAGAAAAAGTCGAGGGCATGAGCCCCGCGACACTCAATGAGGGCCTTGGCAACGACCGGCCCTTTGAAAGCTTCCCCGAATACCTCGATGCCATCGACGACCTCGGCACCGCGATTAACGTTGGCGTACTGCTTTGCCATACGCCGACCCGCCTCTACGTGATGGGTGAAGAGGCCTGCGAACGCGAGGCCAGTGCCGACGAAATCGCGCAAATGCGCAAGATCGTGGTCGAGGCACTGGACGCTGGCGCCCTCGGTTTCGCCACGTCAAAATCACCCAGCCATGCAGGCTTCAAGGGTAAGCCCGTGCCCAGTCGTGTCGCCTCTCTGGACGAGCTGGAGAGCCTAGCCTGAACCTTGGAAATTCGTAACGCGGTCATGCAAGTCACCGCCGGCAAGGGGTTTTGGTTTGATGAATACGAAGCCTTGACCAAGCAATACGGCATGACCATCAGCTGGACGGCGATGCTGGCCGGCATGGCCTCCCCCGATGCTCATATCGCCCAACAGCAGCGCTCAAAAGAGCTTGCCGACCAGGGTCTCGCCATCGTGCCCCAGGTGACGCCGCGTCCACTGTGTTTTGAATTCCAGTTTAAGGCGCCCTTCCCCTTCGAAGCCCTCCCGGTCTTCAAGCCCATCTCGAGCAGCGACTTTGATGGAAAAAAAGACCTTTATGCCGATGCCGAATTCCGCACGGCAGTAAAAACAAAAATGGGCAATGTGCGACCCTCCTTTCGCCTCGCCTGGGGAAACTCACTGATTTCTAGCTGCCCCAGCAGACCCGAATACGAAGATCGCACGGTCATCGACGTCGCCACAGAGCTGAGTGTCCATACCATGGATCTTGGCTTTGATCTGGCCTTAGAGAGTAACCTCGAGGCCCACTTCCGCATGCCCGTGGCCAATGCCGATGAAGACGAAGTGGAAACACTGATCACCGATAAAAACACCGTGATCGGCCTCTCGAATGCCGGTGCCCACGCCAGCCAGCTGTGTGATGCCGGTTTGCCAACGTATTTGCTCGGCCGCTGGGTGAGAGAGAAACAAGTGATCGCCTTTGAAGAGGCGATTCGCATGCTCAGCTCCCGCCCTGCCGAGGTGTTTGGTATTACCGACCGCGGGCTATTGCTAGTGGGCCGCCCCGCCGATGGGCTTATTATCGACCCAGAAAGCGTCCACTGCGGAAAATTGCAGCGCGTTTACAACCAGCCCGCCGGCCAGGATCGCCTGATCGCCGAGGCCTTTGGTATCGACGCAGTGATTGTCAACGGTACGCTATTGCGCCAACAGGGCGAAGATCAACTAGACCCCGAGGGGCCACTGCCCGGTCAATTATTGCGTTCAGGTAGTGCCAACTGAGCAGACGCCCCTAAGATAATAAAAAGAGCCGCATTTAAGCCGTCAATCAATAGCGCCTTAGCCCATAAAAACACCTGTGTGGCTGCTGTCTACTGTGGGTTTTTTACTGGGGCAAAGCCGGGGTTTCCAAACTACTATTGGCAGGACAAAACCAGCTAGAGTTTATCAAGCCCATACGCGGATACAATGCAAATGGATCAGCAGCGAATAGAATTATTAATGCAAGTCCCCGTCTTTGGCGCTATTCGCAAAGACATTATTGCCCTGCTGGTTGAGAAGGCCCCGCTGATACAAGTGCAACACGGTGATTATTTATTTCGCGAGGGCGACAAAGGTACCTCGATGTATATCATCGAAAGCGGCCACATGTCCGTCATTAAAAATTGGGCGGGGAACCAATATCTGCTCAAGCAATTGCGTCAGGGCGACTGTATTGGCGAGATGGCCCTGTTCGATTTCTTGCCCCGTAGCGCCTCACTCATCAGTACCGAAAATACCGAACTGATTGAAATTACCGCCAAGGATCTGCTCAATATTTACCATCAGGATCTTGAGCAATTTACCCTGCTACAAATGAATCTGGGACGAGAAGTGACCCGGCGTTTGCGCAATGCGGACGAGCGTTTGTTTGAAGAGCGGATGCAGGCCAGTATCGATGGTCGCGAGGTAAGCTTTCATCCCTATATCGGTATAAAAGAAATACAGCATTAATTAATACTCGATCATCATTGCACAGTGGCGTTGCACTAACTCTTCAATAGCCAGCAACCACTGCTGAAGCGTATCTGCATTGAGCAATGATGCTTGCCCACTATCATCATGCAGGGCAATAGCCGACTGACTTGGCCGAGAAGTCAGTCGGCGAGAAGTCTGCAGGGAAGCGGGCAGGCAGAGTTGCCGCCGGGCGCGTAACAGTTCGCCCAGCCAACCTTCGTCAAGTAAAACCGCCAATTCTGTCGCTTCGGGAGCCGGCTTGCCAATAGTGCCCAGGGCCTTTAGTAGGGCCGGCACATCGTTAACCGCAGCGACATCCGCACAATGGTAATTATCCCCAATGTGGCGCAGCTGGCAAATATAGGCGCAATTTAATAGCTGTAAAACACTCTGTTCTAAAGCGCCGCGCAGTGGCACGGCGCTATCCTCAATAGCCCTCAGCTCGCCTAGTAACAGCCGAGCCGAGGATAGGTGTTGATTCACTAAGGTTAAATAAGCCATCAGCACTCACTCACAGGCAAACATCTAGACAGGCAGCTACTTTTTACGTTTATCGGTCACCACCCATTTTTCATTCTGATAAAACACTTTCCAGCCACTAGCCTTGCCTTCAATTTCAGACTGCACGTAAATTTCCTGCGTCTTACGGGCAAAACGAATCACCGTTTTATTGCCATCGGGATCTTCCGTCGGCGCTGAAAACAAGAAGGTATATTTAGGATCGATTTCATCCTTGTGGGGCAACAACTCTTTAACCAAGGGTGCACGCGTTTCACGATTTTTCGGGAACTGGCTGGCGGCCAAAAATAAGCCCGCAGCGCCATCGCGTAAGATATAGGTGTCATCCACCTTTACACAGACCAATTCAGGCATCGGTACCGGGTCCATCTTCGGCGGTGCCGCCTGGCCGCTGCGCAATAATTTACGGGTGTTTTTGCACTCATCGGCGGTACAACCAAAGTACTTGCCGAAACGACCCGACTTAAGTTGCATATCGGCGCCGCATTTATCACATTCAATAAGCGGGCCTTCGTAGCCTTTAATCCGATAGGTACCGGCCTCAACTTCATAACCCGGGCAATCGGGGTTCTTGCCACAGACATGCAGCTTGCGCGTTTCGTCAATCAGGTAGCTGTCCATTTGTGTCGCACAAATACTGCAGTGATGCTTATTCATTAAACGCTTAGATTCGGCTTCTTCGTCCTCATCGGCATTAATGGCTTCATCACCCGGCACAAGATTCAGCGTTTCTTTACAGCGCTCTTTCGGTGGTAGGTCATAACCGGAACAACCGAGAAAAACACCGGTGCTACCGGTGCGAATCATCATTGGACGTTCACACTTAGGGCAAGGGACATCGGTTTCGGTGGCGCCATTGGGGGCCATGCCGCCCTCTTCCGCCTGGGCTTTTTCCAGCTTGTCGCTAAAGCCCGCATAAAAACGATCGAGTACATCTTTCCACTCAAGGGTGCCCTCGGCAATTTCATCGAGTTGCTCTTCCAGGGTGGCCGTAAAACCGTAATCCATCAGGTCACTGAAATTATCAGTGAGACGGCTGGTGACAATATCGCCAATTTTTTCCGCGTAAAAGCGTTTGCTCTCAAGCCGCACATAACCGCGATCTTGAATGGTGGAAATAATAGCTGCGTAAGTGGAGGGCCGACCAATGCCGCGTTTTTCAAGCTCGCGTACCAGAGCCGCTTCGCTGAAACGGGCCGACGGTTTGGTAAAGTGCTGGCGCGGTACTAGCACCAGCATTTTTAAAATTTCGCCAACCGTGTATTCCGGCAGCTCGCTATCATCTTTATTGCGCAACACCGGTATGGCGCGGAGAAAACCCTCAAAGCGCACCACGCGGCCACGCACCTGTAAACCGTACTCGCCCGCAGTCACGCCGACACTGGTACTGGTGAATTTTGCGGGCACCATCTGGCAGGCGACAAATTGCTGCCAGATCATTTCATAAAGACGCTTGGCGTCTTCATCGACACCCTGAATATCGGCCACAGAAATATCGACATTCGACGGCCGCACCGCTTCGTGAGCCTCCTGGGCACCCTGTTTGCTGGAGTAAACATTGGGCTGCTCGGGCAAATAATCTTTGCCGTAGCGGGTGGCGATTAAGTCCCTGCAATTTTCCACCGCGTCTTTACTAAGGTTGGTCGAGTCGGTTCGCATATAGGTGATGTAACCCGCCTCGTAGAGACGCTGGGCCATCATCATGGTTTTCTTGACGCCAAAGCCGAGGCGCGTGCTCGCTGCCTGTTGCAGGGTCGAAGTAATAAAGGGCTTGGGCGGTTTGGTTTGTGTCGGTTTGTCGTCACGTGTGGTGACTTTAAACTCGGCATTTTGTAGCGCCGTTACCGCCGCTACGCTGTCGGCTTCACCGGTCGGGCGATAGGCCTTGCCATTGTGGCTACGCACTTCAAAGCGCACCTGCTCCTCGGTTTTCTTTTCCAGGTCGGTGTGTAGCGTCCAGTACTCCTCGGGCACGAAGGCCTGAATTTCACGCTCGCGCTCCACTACCAGCTTCACGGCAACGGACTGTACGCGTCCGGCTGAAAGGCCACGGGCAACCTTGGCCCATAGCAGTGGCGACACCATAAAGCCTACGACCCGATCGAGAAAGCGCCGCGCTTGCTGAGCGTTGACCTGATTGGTGTCAAGCTTACCCGGTTTGGCAAAGGCTTCCTGAATCGCTTTCTTAGTGATCTCGTTAAACACCACGCGTTTATAGCGACTGTCATCGCCGCCAATGGTCTGTTGCAGGTGCCAGGCAATGGCCTCACCCTCGCGATCCAAATCCGTCGCCAGATAGATGGTGTCGGCATTCTTCGCCAGTTTGACCAGCTCGCTAACGACTTTTTCCTTGCCCGGCAGTATCTGGTAATCGGCTGCCCAGTCGTTGTCGGGGTTAATACCCATGCGGGTAATCAGCTGCTTTTTCGCCTTCTTTTGCTTGTGAATGACCTTTTTTGCCGGCGACAACTTGCGGGTAATGGCCGCTTGGCGAGCCCGCTCTTTGGGGTCGGCAGGTTTGCGATTGGAGGCCCCAGTGGGTAAGTCACGCACGTGACCAACACTGGATTTAACGATGAAATCGTTGCCCAGATATTTATTAATGGTTTTCGCTTTTGCTGGTGATTCAACAATAACCAGTGATTTACCCATGCAAACCTACAATATCATGTAATGAATAAAGCCCGAGAGGGCTGACAAGGTGCGATATATAAGGCCTGAAACCCCGGCGGTCAAGGAATTTTAAAAATTTATTTGTCGGAGGTCTCAGTTTTGAAACTATCTGCAAGCTGCTATCCCGGTATTGCAGGAGCCTTTGCCCCCCTTCTTTATAGGAGCTTATTCGCTATTTTTGTTTTTTGAAATGATACGCAGGCCATCGGCAATCTTGTCAATTTCGTCGACCTTACCTTTCTCCGGCCAGTAGGCCCCCAGGCCAAAACTATTACTGCAGATGGCATTGACGCTATTGGGCATTTGATCCAAGGCACGGCGGATCGAGCCATGGCAATCCTCCGGCGCCTCCTGCTGAAACCAGCACCAACCCTTCCAGGGTGAGAGCTTGCCACGCTCCCCCCGCACGAGTAGCCAGTGACGCTGGTCGTCATGGCGAATATTTTTCGCCGTCCAGGGCAAGAGGTAGCGCACCGCCGCCGGGCTGCTACCCCGTTGATCCGTGACCGCATCGGCAACGATTTCGATATGCAAACCCCGCTCATTGGCATAGCGACGCAGAATAACCAAGCGCTTCTGCCGTGCAGAGGGCTTAAAAGAGGTCAATACGGAAATCATCACCAGTACGGCGACGGCAATAACTAAATAACTCACAACGGTTCTACTCTGGGTGGCGATAGGTTTACACTATAGCGCGAATCATGGAGCAACTTTATCTATGTCTTACTACAACCATATTCTTGTTGGCCTCGATTTATCCCCCGAATCACAGCTGGTTATCGACCGCGTCAAAGAATTATTCGACGACAAAGATGTGCGCATCAGCCTGCTACATGTTCAGGAGCCCCTTTCCTTTGCCTACGGTGGCGATATACCGATGGACCTCAGCGAAGTACAGGCGCAAATGGAAGAGCAGGCTCACAGTCGCCTGCAAAGTTTTTGCCAGCAGCTGGGTTTGCCCGCTGAGCACGGCCACGTATTGATCGGCCAACCGGCCCAGGAAATGCACCACTTTGCCAAAGAGAACGATGTCGACCTCACCGTCGTCGGCAGCCACGGTCGCCACGGTCTGGCATTGGTGTTCGGCTCGACCGCCAACGGGGTATTACACGGTTCGGTGTGTGATGTGCTCGCGGTAAGAATAAAAAAAGAAAAGAAGTAACCATTCGCCCGGGTAGTGGTCACACAGGTGCCCCTGATACTTCAAGGATGGAGTTGCCTCCCAAAACATGACGCTTTTTTTTACGATACTCGAATACTTTCTACCAACCTTCGCTCTACATGAGCGCCGACGCTGTTTGGCATTGCTATTCATTCTTGCCAATTCATTGCTGGCCAGCGCCATGGTACGAGCCGAACTCACGGTCACCAGCACACTAAGTAGCGGCGAGAAAAACGCCCTATCTACAGCCGCCGTGGTCGCCAATAACGCCCTCACCCGGCAGCGACAGCTCTATAAAAAGGTGGATAACGATTTGCGGCGGGGCGCGACGGCAAGCTTTAAGGCCCACAGCGCTAGCCTTAAAAGCTATCCGCTGTACCCCTACCTGCTTTACAGTCACATCAGTCGCAATATAGGCGTCAGTAATGAGCCCGCTATCGCCGAGTTTTTAGACGACTACGCTTCGTTACCGGTGGCCAGAAACCTACGCAAGCGCTGGTTACACCGGCTCTACCAAAGGCGGCAATGGCAGAAGCTAACGACTTACTACGACCCCACCACGACCTCCAGCGCACAGCGCTGTGAGTATCAGTACGCGCGTTATAAAAGCGGCTTTAAAAAGACTGCTCTAAGCGCTGCTCTGTCTTTGTGGAGCGTCGGCAAGTCACAACCCAAAGCCTGCGACCCCCTGTTTAAGCTACTTATCGAGCAGGGTCACATCACCGAGGTCGTCGCCTGGCAACGCTATACCCGCGCCATACTCCAACACAATTTCCAACTGGCGCGCTACATCGAGCGTTTTTTTACCAGCGCCACTTATCGCGACAAGGCCGTCTTATACCGCACGGTCGACCGCCAGCCTGCACAAGTCGGCCACTATTCACGACTCAGTAGCGACTCCGCCGCTAACCGAGGGCTGATAGAACACGCTATCGGCCATCTCGCTAAACACGATGCCACGCTAGCCATCAAACACTGGGGCCACTATCGACAAAGCCACCGCTTTGACGAGGCCAGCCAGGGCCGTGTCCTCGCGCAGTTGATTAAGGGTTTGCACAAGCAGGATCGGCACACCGCCGCTCTCAACTATCTCAACGACAATATTGCCCTCGCCAATAGCCACTTACTGGAGTCGCAGCTGCGCATCCTGCTGCGCGACAACAACTGGCCGGTCATCAAACAATGGATTCACAGCTTGCCCCAGTCCACCCGCGAGCAGCAGCGCTGGCGCTACTGGCTGGCCCGGGCACAACTGATGACCAGTGGCGACCCCGAGGTCATCGACCAGGCCAAAACCACCTTCCGGGAGTTATCGCGCTTTCGTAGTTTTTACGGCTTTCTCGCCAGCGACCGGGTCGGCAACCCCTACCGCATGGCGCAAAACCCCCTACCCGTCAAAAAACCCGAGATCGATGCGCTGGCCAAAACGCCGGCACTGCAACGGGTACGCGAATTTTTCGCCCTCGGTGAAAACCTGCGTGCGCGCCGCGAGTGGTACCAGGCGACGAAAAACTTCAACACCGAGCAATGGTTGCTTGTCGCCCAATTAGCCCATCGCGAACACTGGTACCAACAAGCTATTCTCGCCATGTCGAAGGCGCGCTACTGGGACGATATTGATATTCGTTTCCCCCAGGCCTATCGCCAGGAGTTCGAAAAACAGGCGCAAGCGATGAACCTACCCCTGAGCCTGCTGTTTGCCATTTCCCGCCAGGAGAGTGCCTTTGCCGCCGACGTTACCTCCCCAGCCGGGGCCAAGGGCTTGATGCAGCTAATGCCTGCCACGGCTAAGCAAGTCGCCAGGCAACACAATATCCGCTACAAAAGTAGCCAGCAATTGTTTCAGCCCAGTAAGAACCTCAGTCTCGGCAGTCGCTATTACAAGGACATGATGTTACGTTTCGCCGACAATCGCATTCTCGCCACCGCCTCTTATAATGCCGGGCCCCATCGCGTTGCCCGCTGGCGCAGAGATACCGGGGGCAAACTGACTTACGACGTCTGGATAGAAACCATTCCCTATAGTGAAACCCGACAATATGTACAAAACGTTCTCGCCTATTCGCTTATTTTTGCCCACCATCTCGAGCAAACACTGCCCCTGCTCTCATCCGCTGAAAAACAACAACTGCTGTAATTTCGCAAATGGACACTGAGCAACAGCACCACCCGCTGATTGATATCGGCGTCAATCTTGCCGATAAACGCTTTCAGGGTGAGACCCACGCCGTACTCCAGCGCGCTCGCGATAGCGGCGTCAGCGCCTGTATCCTCACCGCCACCAGCGAGTCCATTAGCCACGAGTTAATCGATCTATGTGAGCGCTACGCCGAAGAATTTCCCGCCATGCTCTCCTGCACCGCAGGTGTCCATCCCCACGGGGCAAAAAATTGGCACAAGGCCAGCGCCGGGGTATTAAAAGAACTCGCCAGCCATGGTGCCGTCGTCGCCATCGGTGAAACCGGGCTCGATTTCAACCGCGACTTCTCACCGCGCCCGCAACAGGAATTGGCCTTTGAAGCGCAATTGGAACTCGCCAGCGAGCTGCAATTGCCGGTGTTTCTTCACGAGCGAGACGCCCACCAACGGCAATTGGAAATACTGCACTGCTACCGTGACCACTTGGTGGATGCGGTGATTCACTGTTTTACCGGCGATAAAAAGTCACTCTTCAACTATCTCGATCTCGACTTACACATTGGTATCACCGGCTGGATTTGCGACGAGCGCAGGGGGCAGGAATTACAACAGCTGGTCGACAACATCCCCCTCAACCGGCTAATGCTAGAAACTGATGCGCCCTACCTGACCCCACGCACCCTGCGCCCGAAACCCAAGTCGAGCCGTAATGAGCCCGCCTACCTACCCTGGGTGCTCGATTCCGTGGCTCAATTTCGCACCGAGCCCAAAGAAACCATCGCCCAGGCAACAAGTGCTACGGCGCAACAATTTTTTCGTTTAGACTCCTAGCGCGATCATTGTGACCGAAACAGGCAACAATGACCCTAAATAATTTGTACTATAAAATCTAAAAATCAACATGTTGAGATATTAAATTGAGCACACCCTTCTTCGCGCCAAAAGTAGAATTCGCCGCCATGCTGGCCGGTAGCGATGAGAGCATCGACCTGATTCGTGCCGCGCTTTGCATCGCCGCAGAACACCAGCCCGGACTCGAGCCCGAAGACAGCTATCGACGTCTGCAAAAACTCGCTGAACGGGCCCAGCTACAAATCGACACCAGCCAAAGCCTCAACACTATCGCCACTAAACTCTGCCACCTACTGTATCGCCAGGTTGGTTTTAGTGGTGACAGCCAAGACTATTACAATCCCGAAAACAGTTATCTCAACCGGGTACTGGAAACCCGTCGGGGCATTCCCATCAGCCTCGCGCTGGTCTATATCAGCGTCGGTGAAGCCCTTGGCCTCTGCATCGAAGGCGTTGGTTTTCCCGGTCACTTTCTGTTGAAAATCAGCGCGGCTCATCTCCCGCCAGTGGCGGGTCACACGCTAAAAGGCAGGACCCAGAAGGATGCTGTGATTATCGATCCCTTCGCTGGACAAGTGCTTTCTATCGGCGATTGCAAAGATCTACTCGCGGTTTCATCGGGCAATACCTTGCCCTTTAAACCAGAGTTTCTAGAGAGCATTGGCAAACGCGCCATCCTGCGACGCATGCTCGGCAACCTCAAGGCTATATACATGAACCAGGCCGATTACGCCCAGGTTTTGAGTCTTTGCGATCACTTGCTACTACTCGACAAAAACTCGGTACAGGATCGTATTGACCGCGCTGGTGTGCTTGATCAACTTGAGTGTTACGAGCCCGCTGCCCAAGACCTCGAGCAAGTGCTGGCCCATAAACCCAACATACAGGGGGCACAGGCACTCGCGCGTAAAATCAGTGAATTGCGCGCCCAGGTCAAGGGTAAGCCCCACTGAGGCTGAGGCCGCACACGGCAACTGGCGGCCCTAACATCGCAAAACCTCAAGCCACCACCTACTCAACCACCCAGCAATAAACGCCTGACCTGACCGGCGGAAAAGGGCCAGCCCTTTTCCGCGCCACACGGTGTTTTCAAGACCGGAATGCGTAGCCCGTACAGCGCACCTAAAGCCTCATCGCCACGAATATTGACTTCCCGACAATGCCAGTCGAGTTGCACCAGCAGCGGGGCAATAATTTCTTTGGCCTGCTCGCACAAATGGCAATCGGTGCCGGTATACAGGGTGACGATTTTGTTACTGTCTATTGCCACGAGTCCTACCTCAATCGCCAAGCATTAAACGGTCTGCGCACTGGACTTGCGAATCAACCAACACTGATGGATGCGCGGGCGGCGGGCAAAATCTTTGTCGATGGTGGCGGGGCTGATATTTTCCACCGCGAAGTTAGCTTCAAGCTCCGGGGCCAATTTAAAACGGCGGAAGTTATTGGAGAAAACCAACACGCCATCGTCGCTCAGTAGCCCCATGCACTGTTCAACTAAGCGCTGGTGATCGCGCTGAATATCGAGCACATCATCCATTTTTGCCGAGTTTGAAAAGGTCGGTGGGTCCAGAAAAATGACCTCAAAGCTAGCCTCTAGCCCGGCACCTTCGGTGGCGGCCAACCAGCTTAAGCAATCGGCACGCAACAACGTGTGGCGCTCGGTATCGAGCTTATTCAGCGCAAAATTCCGCCCCGCCCAGTCGATGTAGGTATTCGACATGTCGATGCTTAAGCTCTCACCGGCACCTGCCAGTGCTGCCTGTACGGTGGCCGTCGCGGTATAGCAAAATAAGTTGAGGAAACGTTTGCCCACACACAGTTCGCCAAGCAGTTGACGCACCGGGCGGTGATCGAGAAACAGGCCGCTATCGAGATAGTCACCCAGGTTCACTTCATAGCGCGCACCATTTTCCAGCACCTCAAATTTGCTCTGGCCACGCTGTTTGTCCTGCTCGGTGAGACGCTGGTATTGCTTGTCGCCGCGTTGGCGCTGACGCTGCTTGACAAAAAATTGATTCTGCTCGGGCTTTAACACGGCGTACACCGCATCGCTGACCTCGGCCAGGCGACGCCGCGCCGCGCTGGCATCAATACTGGCTGGGGGCTCATATTCCTGCACATGTATCGCACTGCCATAGCAATCGATAGCCACCGCGTACTCCGGCAGGTCGGCATCGTAGAGACGATAACAGCTGATATTTTGTCGCTTCAACCAGGGCGCCAATTTGCGCTGGTTCTTGCGCAGGCGATTGGCCAGCATCGTTGCGCCATCACTGAGTTTGTCAGACTTACCCCAGGGGTCGACGCCGCCCTCCTTACCCGGGGTTGCCTTGGGCTCTCGCTCTCCCGCAAACAGTTCAAACAATAAGAGCTGGCTGGGGATGGCACCATTAAATAACTTGTAGATTTTGTGGCTGCGTAGACCCAGCGAAAAACCCAGGTATTCATTGCCCGTAAAGACCGCCGCCGACCAACCGCTAAATTCACGCTTTAGCACCTCACCCAATTCCTGATACAGGCCCTTTAGCGTCTCCTGATCACCCAAGCGGGCACCGTAGGGCGGGTTGGTGAGCAATAAACCGGTAACCCCATCATCCAGGCGTGGCCGCTGTAAGGCGCTAAGCGGCTGACGAGCCAGTTCAATATACTCACCGAGGCCGGCCTGTTCGACATTGCGCTGTGCGGCGGTGAGGGCGCGGTGCTCCTGATCGTATCCGCGCATGACTGGCAAGGGTCCTGCTAAGCCGCGCTCACGACGCTCCGTAGCCTCATCGCGCAAGGCCTGCCAAATATCGGCTTGATGGCCGTGCCAGTGGTTAAAGCCGAAGTTCTGTCGGGCTAGGTTGGGGGCGATATCGGCGGCCATCATCGCGCCTTCAATCAACAGCGTGCCACTACCGCACATTGGGTCGATTAAGGCACCCTGCTTTTCCGGCCAGCCGGCGCGTATCAAGAGCGCAGCGGCAAGGTTTTCTTTTAGCGGTGCCGTGGTCTGGGCAATACGATAGCCGCGCTTGTGCAAACTCTGACCGGAGAAATCGAGACTCAGGGTGACCTTTTCTCGCGCAAAGCGTGCATTGATACGAATATCGGGCTCGCGCAAATCGACATCGGGGCGATTGCCGGTGGCCTCGCGAAAGTGGTCGACGATGCCGTCTTTAACCCGCTGGGCTCCATACTGCGTATTGTTAACACCCTCACCCGTGCCCACAAAGTCAATCGCGATGCTGACCTGCTCAGAAAAGTGTTCGCTCCAGTTCACGGCTGCCACTCCGGCGTAGAGCTCATCGGCACTGGCGACGGAAAAACTGCTCATGGGCAACAGTAAGCGATTCGCCAAGCGCGACCACAAACACACCCGGTAGGCACTCTGAAGATCGCCTTTAAATTCAACACCGGCAACGGTTTCTCGCAACTGGCTTAAACCAAAGCTCTCAAGTTCTTTAAGAAGAAGTCCTTCTAAGCCTTTGGGGCAGCTCGCAAACCAATAGCTCGGCGCATTGTGTTCTTTCATTAATGATTCCCAGAAGATATTAAAACGGATAATTTATAGACAAACAAAATCTTCGACAGAGCCCTAGGATTTTGGTCAACTTGCTTGGCAAAACTAAAAAAACCTATCAATTCCCACGATCTGTGGTGAAGGAGCTTTCCCTTGATGAAAAGACAAAAAAGAGACCCCTCCCAACGTGCCTATACTAAAGGATACCAACTCGGATTTAACGGTCGTTCTGAAGATTCTTGCCCTCATCACACCAATAGTGTTTTTGCCCATGAATGGATGAATGGTTGGCGAGAGGGCCGAGACGACCAGTCGGAGGGTTTCAAGATACACACCTCGCAACAAAAAATTGTCGCCCAAAATACCGCTTAACCTCCCTCACACTCCATCATTCAAAATGGGGGCTAGCAGTAGCCCCCATTTTACATAACAAGCGGGGTCAACCCGCAGCCATTCTAACCCCGTCCAACCATTCTAACGCTAACAAAGTCGGTAAATAACTGACAAAATAGCGTTTATGAACCTTTCTCAATTAGATTTCCAGCCCGTGTGGCTGACCCTGCAACTGGCTAGTATTACCACGCTATTATTGCTGTGTTTGGCGACACCACTGGCTTGGTGGCTGGCCAACACCACTTCGCGCTACCGGCAGGTTATCAACGCCCTCGTCGCCCTGCCTCTGGTGCTACCACCGACCGTGCTGGGCTTTTACTTATTGCTCCTACTCGGGCCCAAGGGTTGGCTCGGGCAATTCACCGCCAGCCTCGGCCTTGGCACCCTGCCTTTTACCTTTGCGGGTCTCGTCCTCGCCTCGGTTATTTACTCCCTGCCCTTTGCCGTACAGCCCATACAAAACGCCTTTATCGCCATTGGCCGGCGCCCCTTGGAAGTTGCCGCCACCTTGCGAGCCTCCCCCTGGGATCGCTTTATCAGCGTCGCCCTGCCACTGGCCAAACCAGGTCTGTTGACCGGTGCCGTACTGTGCTTTGCCCACACCCTCGGCGAGTTCGGCGTGGTCTTGATGATAGGCGGCAATATTCCCGGCCAAACCCAAGTCTTATCCGTCGCCATTTTTGACCACGTCGAGGCCTACGAATACGCAGCCGCCCACGTACTTGCCGCAGGTATGCTGGGCTTCTCCTTTCTGGTGTTACTCACCCTGTACTGGCGCACGGGGCAACACGCCCTGCAGCGGCTGTAGGTTTTTTGGATGAGCGCTAGCATCTCGACGCCAAGTTCTGCCAAACCCAGTATCTCGACCAAGCTCTGCATCGACGCGAGCTTCCAGCTGCAGCGTGACAACTTCACACTCGATAGCACCTTTACGGCTCCCGGCAGCGGTGTCACCGCCCTGTTTGGCCCCTCCGGTTCCGGTAAAACCACGCTACTGCGCTGTATAGCCGGACTGGAACAACCCGATCGCGCTCACTTCACGATCAATGGCCAATGCTGGCAGGACGAGAAGATCAACCTGGCCGTACACCGGCGCCCCATCGCCTATGTGTTTCAGGAGGCCAGCCTCTTTCCCCACCTCAATGTGCGTGACAACATGAGGTACGGTTGGCGGCGCATTGCCAAACAGCAGCGCAAAATACAGTTTGATGATGTCAGTGTCTGGCTCGGCCTCGAGGACTTACTCGAGCGTCGTCCCGAACAATTATCCGGCGGCCAGCGCCAGCGTGTCGCCATCGCCCGCGCCCTGCTCACCAGCCCCCAATTGCTGTTAATGGATGAGCCCCTGGCCAGCCTCGATGCCAATGGCAAGGCTGAGATCCTGCCCTATCTTGAAAGCCTATGGCAGGAGCTGGATATTCCCGTGCTCTATGTCAGTCACGCCCCTGAGGAAGTACAACAACTGGCCGATCATTTAATCCTGCTGGATCAGGGCCATGTGGTTGCCAGCGGCGCACTTAACACCCTACTCACCGACCCCCTGTTGGCGATATCCCACTTTGAGGAGGCCGCCGCAGTGCTCGATGCCCACGTGGTGGCTCACGATAAAGAATTTCACCTCACTAGCCTGGCCTTCGACGGTGCGCAGGTGTCGGTGTCCTACAATGGCCTGCCCCTCGGCCATAAAGCCCGTCTACGCATCTGTGCCCGCGATGTCAGCCTGGCACTCGTGCAACCCCTGCAAATCAGCATCAGCAATAGTTTTGCGGTGCGGGTGGTGAGTATTGATCCCGACCGAGACCCTTCACAGATGCTGGTACGCTGCGAGGTCGGTGGGCAACACCTGCTGTCGCGCATTACCCGCCGCTCCGTTCACCTCTTAAAGATAGAGCTTGGCCAACAAGTCTATGCCCAGGTAAAAAGTGTCGCCTTAATGAAATAATACCTGGCCGTTGTTGCGCCACAAAAACTGTCCTACATCATTGCCTCAGCCCCATTTACTCGGCATTGTTAAGCCCTTCAAAGAGTCATTGATAACGTCATCACTGTGTCAAACAGCGAAATTAGAATAGCGACTTGGTGTCACCCGGCGACCGACTTAAATAGGGCTCTAGATTTTTGAAAGATACGCTTTTTAAACTTTTAAATGCGATGCTTGGCAGCCTGCGAGATTTGCTGCCCATCGTGTTGGTGATCCTGTTTTTTCAGTTCGTCGTTCTGCACCAGCCCCTGCCCAATGTCGGCCAGCTCTTGCTCGGCGTGGTCTTTGTGGTACTCGGTTTAACCTTTTTTATTCACGGTCTGGAGCAGGGTTTATTCCCGATTGGCGAAGCCATGGCCCACGCCTTCACTCGCAAGGGCAGTGTCTTTTGGTTGTTGAGTTTTGCCTTCTGTTTAGGCTTTGGCACCACCGTTGCGGAGCCCGCCCTGATTGCTGTCGCTGAGGAGGCCGCCAACCTCGCCGCTACCGGGCAAATGATCGAAGCCAGTGCGACGGCAAAGGCGCAGTACACCACCGGTTTGCGCTTTACGGTCGCATTTTCTGTGGGCCTGGCCATCGTTATTGGTGTGCTGCGTATTCTCAAAGGCTGGCCTATTCAGTGGCTAATAATCGGTGGTTATATACTGGTCGTGATCATGACCGTTTTCGCCCCTGAGGAAATCATCGGTATCGCCTATGACTCCGGTGGCGTCACCACCTCAACCATTACGGTGCCATTAGTGACCGCCCTCGGTGTTGGCCTTGCCTCTTCTATTCAAGGCCGCAACCCGATGATAGACGGCTTTGGCCTCATCGCCTTCGCGTCCTTAACGCCCATTATTTTTGTTATGGCCTACGGTATGATCATCACGTGAATATTCTCAGCGAACTGTTCAATACCCTGCTCGGCACGGTGGTCGACGTCATGCCCATTGCCGTGATTCTTTTTGGCTTTCAGTTTTTTGTCATCCGCAAGAAACCGGCCAACCTCGCTGCAACCTTAATCGGCTTTATCTGGGTATTAATTGGTTTGTCCTTCTTTTTACTCGGCCTCGAGTGGTGTCTCTTTCCCCTTGGTCGCGTCATGGCTGAACAGCTCACCGACCCGGCCTTTATTCAGGCCGCACAATCGAGCGAAACCTTGCTTGGCGAGGTCACTTGGCGAGACTATTACTGGGTTTATCTATTTGCCTTTAGTATTGGTTTTAGCACCACCATTGCCGAACCCTCACTGATGGCCGTGGCGATAAAAGCTAACGAAGTCAGCGGTGGCGCCATCGGTGTCTGGGGCCTGCGTATTGCCGTAGCGATTGGTGTTGCGGTTGGCATTTCACTGGGCTGTTATCGTATTGTGGTCGGTGATCCCATCCACTGGTACATTATTGGCGGCTATATTATCGTGGTTTTACAGACCATGGTCGCACCGAAGTTGATTGTCCCTCTGGCCTACGACTCCGGAGGCGTGACAACATCAACAGTCACCGTACCACTGGTGGCCGCACTGGGGCTGGGGCTATCGGAAAACGTACCGGGTAGAAACCCCTTGATTGACGGCTTTGGATTAATTGCCTTTGCCAGCTTACTGCCTATTATCTCGGTGATGGCCTATGCCCAGCTGTCTGCACTAAACACCAGTTTTAGCGCCCGAAGCCAACAAAAAAATACCGATATTTAACTGACCTCGAGGTGAAGAATGCACTTTAAAATGATTACTGTTTTTGTTGAAGACGATAAAACAGATGCCGTAATGGATGCCGCCCGCAAGGCCGGCGCTACCGGTGCCACCGTCATTAACAACGCCCGGGGCGAGGGCCTTAAAAAAAGTAAAACCTTTTTTGGCCTCTCCCTGGCCACTCAGCGAGATGTGATTTTACTCCTCGTTGAAGAACATCTTAGCCGCCACATTCTCGAAGAAATTGGCCGAGTTGGCGAGTTTGATGACAAGCCCGGCACCGGTATTGCCGTACAAATCGATGTCGAGGACGCCATTGGCGTCGCCCACCAGGCAAAAGAAATCAGCAGCAGCGTAGAGGAACTCCTGTGAAGAATAAAAAAACCATTGTGGTACGCGATATTATGCACGAACGGCACTTAGAGCTTGATGGTATCGCGACTATCCAACAGGCCCTCGATGCCATGAAGGCCAATAATGCCGAAGTGGTTATCATCAAGAAACGTTATCCCCACGATGCCGTGGGTATTCTTCTACTCTCCGATATTGTTAAAAAAGTACTGGCCAAGGATAAAGCCCCGGAGCGGGTCAATGTTTACGAGATTATGTCCAAGCCCGTTATTCCCGTTGAACCCGAACTCGATGTCCGCCACTGCGCTCGACTCTTTGAGCGCTTTGGCTTATCGAATGCACCCGTGGTTGAAAATGGCAAAGTACTCGGCATCGTCAGTTACAACGAGCTGGTGTTTGATGGCTTGTGTGAATTAACTTATTGAAGGACAGGCTTTTAATCAGCTAGCGGATTTGGCGATAGCGAGAGACTGTAATTAAAACTGTGTAGCTGTCTATCATTAATCCCTAATGGGAAGGATAGACAGACCATGAACAAAGAAGACCTAGAAGCCTTTGCGCGCGAAGCAGCAAAAATCTTAAAAACTGAACAAGACCTCAATGACTTCAGAACTATGCTCACCAAAGTCACCGTTGAGGCCGCTCTCAATGCGGAGCTAGATGATCATCTGGGCTACGCCAAGCACGTGGAATCATCTTCAGACAACCGTCGCAATGGCCCAAGCAACGTAGAAAGATGGATTTGTCCCACAAGCCACCTTATTTTATAGCTTATGCTTATTTAGATGGATGTCCTTTGTGGTTTGACAAGATGGGCGTCCACAATGCTTGGGCTCATTTTCAGTGCGTTTTCTCTCAGCCAGCGTATTTTGCTAAAACCGAAGGAAACCGTCCCCTTCGGCTTCTACTATGACTCCTAGGATACCGTCCTCTATCAATTTTTCCTTATCTCTTGTTATATTGAGTCTTACAATTTCATCGACCAAAGAGTGATGATTGATGAAGTCGGCACCGATTATATTGAGCTGATGACCGTTTAGCTTTTTTTCGCTGAATATACCTTTCCAGTATTCCGCAGCGTCCTTCGCATGACGGCTGAGACCCTGCCCTCCTACCCATGGCATATTCGTTTGCAATATCCATATTCTTTTAACCTTCTTTCCATCAGGATATATCTCCTCTTCATGAGGAGGCACCCCCAATTCATCAAGAAGATCCAAGGTCGACTTGGGGTCCGTTGATGCCGCGTAGACCCCGTCGAAATCTGCATATCGAGACTTCCCCTGAGGGAAGAGCAGTAAGTTCTTCTTCTTTTTACGCAGTTCAGCAGGGGTGATGCTCATATCAGTACCGAGGTGCCTGTACTCTTGAAGCCTCTCACATATTTCCTTGAATTTTTTTTGATCAGGGTCGTTTGCGATTAAGAGCGAGACAATGACAATCTCATCTAGGTGGCTTTTAACAAACTCAAGTACCTGTTCAACGGCCATGTCCAGGGTCGTGTAAGTTCCATCTGTACCGTGATATATATAGTACTCCCCGCGGTAAACTTTTGCCCGCAGGTCGATATAGCGGCTGCCTGCCTTGAGTTGCTGCAAGATGTTAACTTGTTGGTTACGGCTTCTTTCACTGGTAGCCGGGTCTTTATGCCAGAGGGTATAAGTTCCTGCGTTATGACTGCCGGGGATACAAATATTATACATCGCTCTATTTGCGATTTCACCCAGGTCTCTCATCCAGTTTTCGTATTTATTCTTCGCGGGAACGAAAGTGAACCTAAGTGTCGAGCGATGATCACCCTCATTTTCGTATTGTGCCACAGCCCCGTCTCGATGGAGCCCAATAGACCGTGAGTTAAGCGACATCTGTCCGCTCACCTCATCGTATTCGACAGGGGTTCCCTTCTCTTCTTTGTCCATCCACTTAGGATACGAATTATGGTACCCCAAGAAATAAGAATCATCGCTCGCAGAGTAATTTGGGGCACAGAGCACCCGCTCACCATTAACAGTCACCCAAGCCACCGATAACACTTTATCGCCAAGATTTTTACTTGGATCGTCAACATTCACGAACACTACCCACCCACCACTCGCGTCGTGACCAAGCCAGCCGAGCTTGCTGCCGTCTTTCTTATGGACTAATACATGATACTCTTGTTGAGGTTCTGTTATTACTATTCGTGTCATTACATTCCCTATTCTTATTTTTTACATTTAAAAAATTTGGCCAAGAAAATAAAATAAAATAAAATAAAATAAACTAAACTAGATAACCATAGCACTTCCCTAACAGTACAAAAGTAACCCCAGTCATTTCCACTTTTTGTTACTACATCTAAGGCAAAGCAGCCTCGAAATAAAACGCCCAACGCATCGTTTCGTTATGAAACCACATTAAATCATATCTTGGATTCAAATCTGAAGTGCACAACTTGATGCGATAGAAAAACGCTTAGCTGCCTGTAGGCTAATCACCTTTTCTCCGGCAAGAGATGCAACAATGAAAGACTACCAGCAGCTAATCTATGAACAACGATGCCAGATTTACCGCTTAAAGCAAGGGTGTTATAGCCAGTAGGCCACTGCCGACGCCATTGGCCTCAGTCAGCCTACGATCAGTCGAGAGCTGAGGCGTAATGCGGGTGGGGTAGAAATCTGAGTAAAAGGAGTAAAAGGGGTCAGACCCGAATGGCACTTACTTAAGCCTAAGCCGCTGAAATATAAAAAGAAAAGGCAGGATCAATGATACGCTGATTGCACCAAACAAATAGCAATCATCGAGAGCCTGC